>Ga0209125_1001510_pt1 | contig 21381 bp, 18 predicted proteins | sample BarGraIncub1131A_FD_184503 | JGI IMG/M metagenome (GOLD analysis project Ga0209125, IMG submission 184503) | Arctic peat soil microbial communities from Barrow, Alaska - Barrow Graham LP Incubations 11-31A (SPAdes) (version 2) | ecosystem: Environmental > Terrestrial > Soil > Wetlands > Peat...
TGAGTTGCGGCGGCGCACCACTGGAAATCATCAAGCAATACATCCGGCAACAAGCCAGACCTGACAACTAACCGGCGCTACGCGCCGGGCGCTATCCCCCTCCAGCCAATCCGGTCGGCGCTGCCTTCGCGCAGCATGGCCTCGGGCCAAAAGGTTCGCTAGCGAACCAGTGCGGATTGGATGGAGCCCCTCGCGCATGGGCTGGCTCTGGAATAGCGTCAACTACGAGGAGGCATAACTGAATCTTACGATTCGGTAGCGGGCGGCAAGGTCAATCTGGACGTATCTAGAGTTCTTTAACACCGCGGGCGCACCAGTCGCTCGGCCGTGAAACACCCGATACGAGTTACTTCGCCGGTCTGCCGCGGGGAAAAATGGCGGCTTGACAACGCCGTTGCCCATGGCGCCGCGGGGCGCCACACATAGCAGGGAAACTCTATCCAAGTGAACGGGGAAAAATCTCACTCTGAAATCAAAATCTTGCATCTATCGGGAAAGTAGCTGACTCGCGCCCCCTGGACCACCGTGTTGGAAACGAGACATCAAGATCCGCATGTCATTGAGCACCACTTGCGCTCGTTGGCAACCGCCTTGATCGCGTCCTCGTAGATCGCGATCAGGTGTTCGTGATTGTGCTTCGCAGAGAATTCAGCTTCGTATTTTGCCCGTGCGTTACGCCCCATTTCCGCCATGCGCTCCGGATGCACCTGCGCCCATTTCAACTTCTGCGCCAGGTCGGTAGCATCACCCGGCTCGAATAACAGACCCGTAACTCCGTCTTCGATCAAATCTGCCAACGGTCCAAGCCGACTGGCAATCACCGGCAAAGCACAAGCAAACGCTTCGACCAGTGTCCGTGGGAAGCACTCATACCAGATACTCGGCAGCACCAATGCGATTGAGCCCCCCATTCTGGCTCGTACCGCATCACCAGAAAGCGCACCAAGCGCAGTCAAACCGGAATGTCCTTCAAGTAAGCCAGCCTCAGGCCCCGTCCCCGCGACTCGCAAGGAACCGGAATCCAGAAGGCCCCAAGCCCGAACCATCACATCAACGCCCTTTTCTGCCGACAAGCGCCCAACGAAGAGAAAGCCTTCACGCTCGGCGAACGGCGGCGAAGCGAAGTCCACGAAATTCGCCTTCACCAGCACGCGCTCGGCAGGCAAGCCACCCTCGATGAGCTTGTTCCGGCAAAACTCATTGAGGGCAATGTAGCGCGTCACCTTGTCGCGATAGGTACCCAGTGAACGATGCAAGACCAGCATGCCTGTCAGCACCGCCGACTGCGCCCTCGAACCGCGGTAGCAAGCATGCAGCACGCTGCGCCATGGCAAATGGCCGAGACAGTCCTCGCAGACCCGCCCTTCACGCAGATACATGGCTTGCGGACAGTGCAGGCGAAAATTGTGCAGGGTCTGCACCACTGGCAACCCTGCCGCTCGAACCGCCCAGTAAGCTGACGGGGAAATCAACGGAAAAGTATTGTGAAAGTGCACTACATCCGGCCGAAACTGATGAAGAGCCTCAGTCAAAGCCGCTACCGAGCGTCTTGACCAGACGGTATCCACCGCCGCCTTCCAGCGCGGCGTCGATTTCAATTCATCGTTGTTTCGCTGAAAGACCTCGACCGCATGCCCGTGCCCACGCAACAAGTCGAGTTCGGCATCGACCACCGAATCCTCGCCGCCACGCAACTGATAGGCATTGTGCACAATCAGGATTCTGAGGGCGTTCATGCGGCCGCATTCTCCAGAAACGCCCCGAGAGCCAGCGGCTCACAACCACCAGGATGAATCAGAAAATCCGCCAAAACCACGGCGACCGACCCCGCCTCAAAGTGAGCCAAGAAACGTTCGCGCGCCGCCTGCCGCGCCGTTGCCATGGTTTGCGGCGAATCCAGCCAGTCGATGATCATTTGGGCGGCGCCTTGGGCGTCATCAAGCGGAATAAAGCGCCCCTCTCTCCCCTCAACAAACACTTCGGGCACCCCGCCCACGCCGGAAGCGAACACGGGAAGCCCGTGCGCCATGGCTTCGATGAGCACAATACCGAAGCTCTCCATGAGAGCCACGTGGAGAAAAGCACGGTGCCGCGACAGCAGGCCAGCGGCATTATTCACAAAGCCAGCGAAAAATACCTGCTGCTGGATACCGAGCTGCGAGGCCATGGATTCAAGCATGGTGCGGTCTGGGCCGTCGCCGACCATCGTCAGGCTGAGCGGTCGCCCAAGCCGTGTTGCCGCTGCCACAATCGCCAGCGCGTGCTGCTGGTTCTTGCGCGGTTCCAGCGTGCCAATGCAGATCAGATCGGTTTGACGTTCCGCAGGTTTGATGCCCAGCCCAGGATCAGCCAGGAAATTGGGCACGATACGATAAGGAATGCCCGCTGTAGCTGAGATGCGTGCCGCCACTTCCCGCCGCATGAAATCGGAAACGAATACCAGTCCATCAAGACGCGGGAGCACATCCGCCTCGAACTGTCGGATGGCACAATACAAGGCGTCACCATCGCGGATCATGCCCTTGCCTACCCACTCATCCGCCTGGGAAATATTAAAATGCACCACCATCACTACCCTCTGAGACGGCGTGCTCCGGGCGCGAAGAGCGGCAGCGGCGGATAGTGGGCACTGGGCGTAGATCGTGCACGGCAGGCCGTCGGCAAGGGCAACACGCAGTGCCCGTCGCAAAAACAGCGCATGCCAGTGGCGATACCACCAGACGCTGGCCGCTTTATGCCAAGGATCAAGGAGGCGGCGCAAGAAAAATGCCGGATACACCTGCCAACGAGGGCTGTTGTAGGGGGTCACCAAGGAGACCGACAAAGCCTTTTCTTCCGCCCAGGCGAGAAAAGCACGGAAGTGCGACTGGACTCCGGTATCTCCATCCGGGCGCATCACGGTGGCGATCAGGATCGATTGAGGCATGCGAGTATTCCGCGGGAAAAGTTTTCGACCATGACGTCCATGCCATAACGCAGGGACGACGCTTTAGCATTCGCCCGCAGGCGGGCAAGTTCCTGCGGGTTAGAGAGGCAGGCGGCAACTGCGTCGGCATACGGGAGCGGATCAGACACGGTCATCACGCCATTTACCCCATTTTCCAGATAGTCGATTTCCGGAGAATGAATCGGAATGTCCGTAGTGAATAACGGCAAGCTGGCAGCAAACGCGTCCAGCACGGCCAAACCCACCAGTCCGGGGCACAGAAAGACATCAGCAATGGCAAAGTACCCAGCCCTCTTCGGCCCGAAACTCGGTCCAACATAGTGAACCCAGTCATGCTTGGCAGCAGCATCCCGGGCAATGATGTCTGCCGGACCGGCGCCGACGAGAAGCAGATGAAACGAGGGAAGGTGGGAGCGCAATTCGCAGGCGGCCTGCATCAGGAAATCGAGTTTTTTGTCAGCATGCATGCTGCCGCAGAAAAGCCCCACCTTGTCTTCGCTGCCGATGCCTAATCGGTCTCGCAGAAATTGCCTTCTGACTTCGTCAATATTCCCAATCTGTGTTCGAAAGTCGGCGAGCTCCACACTGTTCTGCACAACGGAAATACGTTTGTTGTCGAACCCCTTTGTTCTCACGTAATCCGCGACGCGAGCCGTATAGGCAAACCACCAGTCCGCTCGCCGCAACAACATGCGCTTGACCCCCTCCATCAGGGAATTGTCTGGCCTTTGCCAGTTGCGACCATGCCCCCAGTAGGCATACCGCATCAGGCCCATCGTGGAGAGAGTGGCGAAGAGATAGTTCATTACATATTTCGAAGCCTGCTCGACAATTACAAGGTCTGAAGTCAATGCGGTGCGCAGCACGGGCTGGTACAGCACACGCCGATTCATGAACCAGACCCCCCCCACTTTGCGACCATATTCGAGCGGTAAATCTACCGAATCGCGCCTGAGGGCCTCAACCGCATTCGGATTACTGTAGATGACTTGCAGAGTCACCCCTTGCTCCTTTAGTCGCCGATACAAGCGATCAAAAAAAGGTAGGCGGTAATGTTTTGCCACGGCCTGAATGATGCACACGCGACGCTCGCGCAGGCGCTCCGACGCTGCCAATGAAGAGTCCTTCGTCAGCAAGCAGCGGTCGGGGGCAGACTTCCGAATGGCATCGGCGAAACCGTCAGCGGCGTTGTCGACGTTATAAACGGACACTATCTCCCGCCCCCTCTGGGAGAAGCGTTCATAAAGCGTTTCATCCTGTAGTAGGTTTGCCGCCACTGCCGCCCAGGCTTCGAGGTCAAGCGGGCGAACGTAACCATTGACACCATCCTGTATCAGCTCGTCGGCAACTCCGGCATGGGGCGAGACGATAACTGGCAAACCTGCAGCACATGCCTCGTTGGCAACCAGCCCCCATGGGTCCCACTCACTGGGAAAAAGGAAGAGGCGCGCCGCGGCATAACGCATGGGTAGTTCTGCCTGCGATACATAGCCACGAAATCGGACGTCGACCAGATCCGTGATCGTTTCCGCGTAGGTGCGCATTTCCGGCTCTAGGGCCCCCTGCCCCAAGAAATCTATCGTGGTTTTTCGCCCGAGAATTTCAGCTGCTCGACGGGCAACCTGCATGGCAAAAAGGGGCCGTTTGTGGGCCACAAAGCGCCCGCAAAAGATAAAATCGGCCGCATCGGACGCCCTTGGCAGATTGAACTTGGCGTTGTGCACGCAAAGCGGCGACAAGGACAACTTGCCTTCCGCTACGCCATAGTTCCGAAACAGTTCCAGCGAACCCGCACTGGCGCCCACAAAAGCTGCGGTGCGCTTGAACACAATGCGACGTACCCAGCGATGGACCCTTGTCAGCACCGTCTCCGACAGCGCCGTCCCATCAGTCATGGCTACATGGGCGGCGCCCCGCACCACCGCCCAGCCGAAAGCGAATAGGAAGGTGGGTATGAATCCCGTCGTAATCACGACATCCGGACGCAGACGATTCAACAAGCAAACAACTGCGAGATCTGCGTGCATGAAGCGCTTCTCCATGACCACATAGCGCCCTTGGAGAAAGTGAGGCTTGAACCCATGGGCCTCGTCGTCGATGGTAGGATCGATATGTGACTGGGCGCAGTAAATGACCGTCAGATCAATATCGTCTTGCTCGCTCACACGCCTGAGCATTGGCACGCGGTAGGGTGCCGGGACATTCGTTATAAGAACGGCCTTGATAGTCATTCAACGGTCCAGCATAACGAGTGCGTGGAGCTAGAAGGCGCTCGCAAAAGAAAGGCCCACTTCCCTAAGCTTACGACCCCAAGCCGATCATTTTGCAGTGACTTATCCGGCATAAGGATTCTTGGGAAGTTCGATAATCCTGAATCCAGAGAGGACCAACCGTTCAAGCAACCTGCCTTCGGGCCGCCCCTTGAACACCACCACGCAACCCAGCCCAAATCCTAGGAGACGCATCTGCGCAAGAACATCTTGAACAGCAATTCCGATTCGGGTCAGCAATGATCCTGCGTCCCACGGCTTCGCATCACATTGCGAAAGACGGCCGTGATAGAAATCGTTTATTCCCTTGAAAGCCATTACCTCGCATCCCATGGCGGTGAGCAATTTCCCCAATTCCCTGACGTTCAACCGGTATAGGAAATTCCCACTCGTCTCAAAATTCATCTCCGTATCTCCACGCAGTACTTTTTTTGCCATCGTGCGCACAAGACTGAGCACCCTAATGTCATCCAGCGGCTCAATAAGAACCGCGCCCACGCGGGCCACCCTAAGCATTTCGTACAGGGCAATCGGGGGCCGTGGAAAGTGATGGTATGCTTCCTTGCATAGGACGAAATCGACCGCGTTTTCACACAGGGAAATGCTCTCCGCGTTTTCAATACGATACGCATCGATAAAGCCTCGCTCATGAGCGACGCGCAATTTGTCGTCGGTCAGGCTCGATGCCGTGGCGTCAACTCCCTGCTCCTTCAAATAGGCCGCATCGGAACCGTAACGTCCGTCCCCTACGGTCATCCAGACCGATTCTGGAAACGCCTCAACAAGAGGCCGCGTACAATCGAGCATTCGGCTGTGCCGCCAGTTGTCGATCGAATTGGGGGCACCATAACGAGAAGGCCAATCCATCTTGGCCTCATCCACTGCCTGGCGCGAATAACTCGTATGTACTGAACTCATTTGTTCAACGTCCTCATTGGTAATTGGTCTGGCGCCGCAATTTTGAATAGTGCTCACGGCTCCACATTCCGCCACTTAACGAACCCTTCCAGCAGTCCAACTGAGACGCTGGCGCCAACTATCGCCTGTCTAAAGCGCGCCCCCAGTAATGGCCGAATCACCTGCCCTGCAATGCCGCGCAGAACCACCCAAGTACTCATATTGTGTTTGGCATAGATGGCGCCCGTTCCCCGACCGCGCAGCCGCATGGCGCGACACGAAACGAGGAGAGCGGTTGTGGGACTGAGTGAGAAGGCGTGATGGACCCTGGCAACCGGGCAATGTTCGAGCCGCGCACCACTAGCCAGGGCTCTCAGAATAAAGTCCGTTTCTTCAGCCGCGCCGTACCACTGGCCGACACCAAAACGTTCGTCGAAGCCACCCAAGCGCTCAAACAGACGGCTGCGAAAGAATAGGGTGATCGAACTCGCGCTCTTGCCCTGAAACCGACGCCATTCCGCATAGGAGAGGCTAGCGGTGGAAGTTTCAGCGCCGCTGGCGGCAACCTGCTCGACCCAGCATCCCACCACGCCGTCGATACTGCCCCCCCGCGCGAAGGCGTGGCGCACCTGGGCTAGCGTGTCAGATTCATACCAGCAATCGTCATCCGGAAAACCGACAATCTCTCCTCTCGCATGTGCGATGCCGAGATTGCGAGCCCCGGACAAACTGGGTTGTTCAAGACGCAAATGACGTATGGCGAGTCCCCTGGCAAGACCGCGCTCGACATGTTGGCGCAACCGGCCATCCGGGTTCTGGTCAACGATCAGTACCTCAAATTCCGTATCCGTTTGTACTGCTAATGAATCCAGCATGCGCCCGACGTCGTCGCAGCGGCCATAGGTGGCAAGTACAAGAGAAAGCAAACCCATGCTATCGCGACTCGCTGGCCAAGGCTGCGAGCAGGCGCCGTCTGCGCACCACGTAGTGGAGCCAGTGATAGAGCTGGTGCCACGGCAAAGCTGGAATGTGGCGTTGCCGTACTTGCCAGTCTTCCTCAAAAGCTTCGAGCCGGTTTGAACTGCTCAAACTCCCTGCGTGATTACGAAACACTGCCAATTCCTCGTCCATCTGAAACGGCTCAGCGCACTTGCCCAAGCGCAGCCATACGTCATAGTCCATGGCATAGCGAATCTTTTCGTTGAACCCACCGCACTCTTCAAACAGGCTTCGGGCCACGAATGTAGCCGGGTGAGGAATGTAATTGCGTTTCAGATTGCGCGCGTAGCTGTAGCGCGGCACCTTATGGTTGCCTGAAATGCGCCGCCCATTGACATCGGACATGCACCGACCAAACAACCAGCGCGCCCCCGATTTGGACAAAGCCTGCGATACCAAGGAGAGAACGTGCGGAGAAGCAAAATAGTCGTCGGAGTGCAGGTGACAAATGTACTCGCCATGAGCCTCCTGAATGCCAACGTTCATGGCCCGAGATATGCCTCCCGTAGCACCTTCGATGATGCGCACCCGACCCGGCAACGTCCGCAAGTAGTCCAAGGTGCCATCGGTTGAATTGCCGTCAACAAAGAGGTGCTCATAGTCGCCAAAGTCCTGCATCTGCGCTGAACGAACTGTCTCCGGCAGTGTTGCCATGCTGTTGCGGGTACAGGTAACGACAGTGAACTTCGGTTTCGTAATCACGACGTACTCACTTGGTTAAAACGACGAAGAAATCAGCAGGACTGGCTCGGGTCCCAACGTAGCGCGGCCCGATGAAGCGGCATCCATGGACTGCCGTGTTCCGTCGAGATGCTCAATCGCTACAAGTTGCTCTCCAGCCGGCAGGGAGAAAGAAGTGGGTTGGCCACCTGTCTGCCAGGCGATACGGCGGCTCTGCCCGGCTGAAGGCGGCAGAGTGCAGATCCACGGACCAAGGCCATTACTACATTTTGGCGTGGCGAAATTCATCCAGCGAATCAGAGTGCCATACGCAACACCGGCCGGTTTGAGCGCACCGGTAGAGGGTTCGATCAGCCCCAGAATCTTGTTGTCCCAGGCATACCAATAGAAACGTTCCAGGCCGGCCCAGCGCCCAAGGACCAGGCTCCGCGCCAACACGGCTGCTCCGTCGCCCAAGCGCACCCTGCGCCAGCGCGGATCAGCCCCGGCTTCAGGTGTGCCATCGCCATTTTCCATCCACCAGCCGGACTCCGTGTTCCACAGGGGCAAATTGGCCATGCCCTGCCGTGTCATCGCAGTGCGGACACGTCTGATCAGCGCGACAATTTCTTCGGGCTCGCGATGCGGCACGTAAAAGTGATAACCGATGATGTCCACACAGGCTTTGCCACCCCTCCGCAGAAAATTCTCGAACTGCTCCGGCTCGCTGCCGGCGCCAATCAATGAGGGGGAGACCAGCCGATTCTCTGGCGATACTTCGTGCAGGATGCGATGTGCTTCGCAGGTCAGTTCGACCATTTTTTCGACAGACCCACTAAAGAACCCCTTCTCGTTAATTTCATTCCAGAGATCGTAGTTGCGCACCCTGCCACGGTAACGTTCAGCCACCGTACGGACGTACCGGCGCCAGTTCTCGATATCGGCCGGTTCAGCCGCCCAGCCGGGCCGGTACCCGGATTTTTCGGTGGGCCGGGCCGACGCCCAGGTTGGCGTCAGGCCGAGCGGCAAGAGAATGTCGATACCAAAGCGCTGACCGAAGGCGACATAGCGATCCAGTCGCGTGAAATCCCACTGCCCGCGTTGGGTTTCAATATCGGGCCAGGCGACACCGGCGTCCCAAAGGCGCCACGCCCCAAAAGCGGCTTTGGGCCACGCTGTGCCACTATCCGCCCGATGAATATGTAAGCCAAAATAGGGGTCGCGTGGCACTTCCTCGGCGATGCACGTTGCGAGCCACAGCATCAGCAGAGCGAAGACTCCGAAACACCTGGACCAGAGAGGGGAAAAGTGGGAAGCCGCAAATCTCATGATGTCTGCCCTGCCAGTACAGGCCTTGTTGTACAAGAGGACCGGGTGAAGCGAGAAAGCATCCGGCGCGAGGGGCTTTCGATGAGCTTGTAGCAGATGTGCGAAACCAACAGGCACAAAGCAAGTAGTACGACAGCGGCCAGCCAGTTGGGCACCGGCATTGCCGCAGTCCACTTCTCATAGATCCTGACGAAGGCCGCCAGGGTGAAGAAGTGAGAGAGGTAGAGCGAATAGGAGATATCACCCAGATAAACAAGTGGCGTCATAAATCCGCCGAAACTCTTGCCGACAGACAATACAACTCCATAAACCATCATCGCAGCGGGAATTCCCCAGAACACGACGCGCGTTTTGTCCGGCAGAGGAAAATAGTCGAACTCAAGCAGCATCAAGCCAATGGATAGGGCAAGCAGCATCCATCCGGCAACATTGCCCAGCGACCATCCGCGTCGGAAGCCGTGAGCCAGCAGGCAGCCTGCTAGAAATTCAAAAAGCATCGGTTCAACGAGAAGCTGCGCAACCGGTGCCTGCGGCTGGGTAGCAAAACCGATCGTGGTCGATACGGCGAAGATCCCTGCCAACACCGTCAGGCGCGTTTCTATCTTGAAACGCAACAACGAGGCAAAGAGTGCATAGAAGTACGACTCGTAAGTCAGACTCCAGGCCATCGCGATCACGTACAGCGCTTTTCCATTAGCACCGGTTGTCGGTAACAGAAGCATTGAAAGTAGGAACTCTTCTGGCGTGATTTTTGAATTGATTGCCGAGCCCAGTACCAGCGCTGCGCCGAACGCAACAATGGTCAAAGCCCAATAGAGCGGGAAGATTCTTGCCCCCCGACGAAGCAAGAAATTCCTTGCATCACCCTGCACGTATGTCCGGCCGCCAGCGGTAAATTCCATGATGAAACCGCTGATGACAAAGAAAATATCCACGCCAATATTGCCGATAACCGATCTCTCCAGTCCGGCAATACTGAACCCGTTGCTTATGGCGGTACCGTTGTAGTGATGAAAGACCACCAGTAGCGCGGCGACACCACGCAAGACCTGGACTCCGGCAAGCTGTACAGCGGCGTTTGCTCCGGCATTAGTCGATTTGGCCGTAGCAGACGCTCCGCTGCTGGCGCCGCTCGGAGGTGAGGATGCCGTATTCATTGTTTGTGAATAGCCGGCTGGCGTTGATAGATGGGCAAGAGCCGTTCAACGGCCCAGGAAGAACTGCCGGTTCCATCAACTCGGGGCACCAGCCTATGGGCCGGAAGAGTGAAGTCAGCAAGGTCATCGACCAGTTCTAACAAGTCCCTGTGCAGCCGCAACTGTTCCGGATACGCGGCATAACACGCGAGTTCCGGCGTACCGCCGCGCGCCAGGGCAAACGTCGTCTTGCCGAGCAGTAAGCCTTCCAATGTCGTGGAACCGAACGCCTCTTCACAAACTGACGGAACGACGACGGCATCCGCTCCGGCAGTAAGCTGCAGGGTTTGCAACGGATCGCACCAGCCAAGGAACTGGACCCAGGGCGAGGCGAATCGGCTCCGGAGGTCGTCGAGTTGGGGGCCATCGCCCACGACCAGAAGGCGAAAACCCGCGGGAGGGCAGTGTGAGAAAAGTTCGATCAGTTGATCGACACCCTTGGGCGAATAGAGTTTCCCGGCCACGACTACTTCCACCGGGCCAGCATCAGGCAGGCGCCGCGGCTGGCTGGCGGCTTGGCCCAAGAGTTCGGGATCGATAAAATTGTGAATGACAGTACCCCACGCCTGCTCGCCCATGGTGCGGCAAAAGTTGCGGCGCAACAGGTCGGAAACGAATATCGTCTGGTGGCACTGAAAGCTCTCTCCAACCTCGCGACGAAAACGCCGGACCGCTATTGCTGATATCGTGCGCTGCAGCGCATTCGGTTTGCTGGCCACACAGCCGGCACAATCCTGGGGGTCGGAGGAGGTACATACCGCGCCGTTTCGAAAGCGTGTGTGCTGGAGGCAATCGCTGCCCTGGTCGTGGCGGGTCTGAATGAAATTGAGGCCTGCCGGCAGATAGCGGGCAAGATTGGGTACGTGGCCGTGATAGTGAACGGCGTCGTACCCGACGGCATGTTCCGCAATGATGCGGGCAAAGCGCTGGGCCAGCCAGGAGCGTTTGTAAGGTATAAAAAAGCCGAGACGGCGCTCTTTCCAGCCGGCGAGATGGCCACTTAGCGCGCCGGTGAAGCGCCCACCGAACTCTCCTTCGGTTCCGGCGACCGCGATTGGTTGCTGGTTTCCCCCGAGAAAATCCACCACGTGGCCGGCGCGAATCAGCGCCCGCGCCAGGTTGAGAGCATGCTTAGCGAGACCGCCCATGGCGGCATAGGGAACATCCTCGCTTACCATCAAGATGCGCATTTTTGACTATCTTCCAAGTCTTCGCCGCATGGTAAGCATCAGCGCCGCCCGCTCATCGACCCGCAGCACGTAGCTGAATCCAATGAAAGAGAGCGCCAGCATGCCGGCAGCAGTGGTGGCGCTTGTGGTAACCATCCCCGCCGGCAGCAGCCATTTGCAGGCCAACAGCAGGATCAGGATGGCAAAACCGGCGAGCAGCGGTTGCCCGCCGTCGCGCACGGTTTCGGATAAGCCGATGGGAACGGTACGGCCATGAACGTAGATCAGGAAAGCCGCGCCCAACAGCACCGCGGTAAGCAGGTGGGCGGCCGCCGCGCCGACGATGCCGAAGATAGTCATCCCGATATATATGAAGGCCAGGCCACTGATTCCACGTGCCAGGGCAAAGGCGCCTGAAACCCGTGGGTGCCCGAGGGCATCGTTCACCAACGACGGGATATTGGTCAGGGAATCCGCCAACAGGGCAAAGGCCATGAGGACGAGAACCGGATAACCTTCTGCCACGAAAGCTTCGCCAACCCAGCGCCTCAGGAACTCATCGCCGGCCAACACCATGCCCGCGCAGACGACGAAATTGAGATAGGTGATGTGGCGAATGGCACCCAGATAAGTGGGACGTAGCTCGTCGATACGTGAAGTGGCTGCCAGGGTGCTGGCATGAGGGAAAATCACGCAAGAAAGGCGGCTTGTCATGCCAAGCACACGCCCGGCCAAGGTGATGGGCACCGTGTAGAGAGTGACAGCCACCGGTCCGCCAAGGGCGCCGATAATTAGCTTATCTCCGTGCTGATGGAGAGTTGAGGCAAGTTTGCTGAGATAGGCATAGGCGCTGAAGGAGAGAAGTGCCCGGCGAATTTCCCGGTCGGGCGCCACAAAGCCGAGCGGGACACCAAGCGCGCGCAATTGCCAGACAAGATAGGCACAGTTCAGTGCCGACACAGCCACTCGTGCCAGCACGATCCCTTCCAGCCCGAAGCCGCCAAGCGCGACCAGCACACTGATGATGTTGGCAGCCACACCAAACAGCATTTCGCTGCGGGCGGAAAGGTCATAGCGTTGGAGTGCCTGCAGTACGCTAATCAATACGCTCTGAATCTGGACGATGGCAAAGCCGACTGCGCCGATGCGCAGAGCACTGATGATCCCTGGCCGCTCGTCAGGAGCTACCTGGCCAAAAACGTCAGCCAACGACCCTGCAAAAATACCAATGGCGAGGCAGACTACGATGCCAAGGGCGCCGTAAAAGCTGGCTGAAAACCAGAAAACCTGCGAAATTCGACGCTTGTCGCCGGTAGCGTGGGCCTCGGACAGATACTTGATGGCCCCCGAGGTGAGATTAATGTCGAGGGCGCCGAAATAGCCCACGATTGACGTAACCAGGGTCAACCAGCCATAGCCGGCGGCGCCCACGGTCCCTACCAGCATGGGAACCGTTGCCAGCGCCACAACGGCAGGAACGGCGGCGCCAGCAGCATGCCAGAGGGAATTACGCAGCAACATGGCGTGTCTCGATGGCGCTAGCGCGTACAGCAATAAAGGGCAGCGCCAGAGCAAGGCCCAACATCATCATTGAACGAAACTCGATGATGGGTGTGCCAATCAACAAGGTGGGCAGCCAGAAAAGCACACCAGCGGCTCCTGCATCGGCCAACATCCGCAGATCACCGGACAGGTTTTTCCTGGCATGAAGGTAATGGAGCGCGAAGCTGCCAAGCAACCCGAGGAACATGGCCACCCCGAATACCCCGGACTTGAGGAGGATATGCCCGAAGCCGTTGTGCACGAATGCAAAATTGCCGACGTGATAGCTCAGTTCCGCCAGATTGGATTGCATGGTGCCCCACATCCCCTTCCCGAACAGCCAGTAGTCGCCCAGTGAATGCCAAGTTTCAGTGTATTCAAGGATGCGGCTGGTAGATTTCTCGCTCTTGCCATCCCCAAGGATGTCATAGAGAAAACCAACACTCTTTCCCCTCCCCCCACCCAGTCGTAGGGTTGTGAGCAGGGCGATTCCGCCGAGGACAACGCCGCCGGAAAACAGGATGGCACCAAACCGCTTACGGGCTGGAAGCAAAGTGATGAAGAGGACGGCCGCCAGGGCCATGCCCACTAGGGATGAACGCCTGAAGGAGAGCACGATGACGGCAATTTCCAGCAGCAGCAGGCCCCAAAGCGCATATCGCTCCCGCTTTGAGAGAAACTGCTGACGATAGGAAAGCAGCCACGCAGAACAAAAGATAGCCAGGGTGGCAAGAAACCCATCGTTGATGTCAAAAAAAGTTAGCTTTATGCCAACGTGCTCGATATTCCCGTAGACATTAGCGCTATCTCCTCCAAACAACGCCCAGCGCACCATCCCGAAAATTCCCCGAAGACCAATGGCGATCAGCAGAAACCGCAGGAGCTTGCGGGCTCGCGCCGGACAGCCGAAGACATTGACGACAACGTAAAAGAGCACGGCCATATTGATAATGTGCAGCAGGCCACTGTAGGAAAAGGCATCAATGATATGCAGCGAAGAATCACCCGATGCACCTGCAACGAAAGCATTGCCAAGGATCAAAAACGTAAACGCTGCAAAGTACTTGGCTAGCGGGGTAGCCTCGGGTCGAGCGCGGGCAAAAGCGTTGCGCAGGACGACCACGACTCCGGTTCCCCATAAGTAGAAATTGATGAGGGAGAAGTACAGCATGCCGGTGCCGCGCGCGTAAACAGTGTTCTCTGCCTCCAGTTGTCCATAGGTCGAACCGGAAAAGGCGATCAGCACAGCAAGCAGGGCAAGGACCGAGAGCTCAGGCCTGGAAAGTGTGAAGCCAACCCAGCCAACCATTGCCAGGGTTGCCAGGATGACCACCAAGAAAGGGATTGCAGTGAACAGATAGACCATTACTGGTTCCGGAGTGGGATGGAGTCTGGCGTGCCGAAATCAGCGCGCGAGTCCCGCACCTATGGCGCAATAGGCCGAATACGTTTGGCGAATGCCTTCAACAAGCGGCGTTTGCGACTGCCAGCCAATACCCTTCAGCAGCGAAACTTCGAGCAGCTTGCGTGGCGTTCCATCCGGCTTGCTGGCGTCGAAATTGATTTCGCCCTTGAATCCGACTACCGCCATGATCGTCTCCGCCAGTTCGCGGATTGTCACGTCATTGCCGGTACCGACGTTGTACAGGCCTTCCGTGACGCTTTCGCTCTCCATCAGAAAGACACACGCATCGGCCATGTCGTCCACATAGAGGAATTCGCGCATCGGCTTACCTGTGCCCCAGACGTCAAGCTTCGGCTCACCGCGCTGTTTGGCCTCGTGGGCTTTTCTCACCAAGGCGGGCACGACATGGGAGTTGTTCAGGTCGTAGTTGTCGTTCGGACCATAGAGATTGGTCGGCATGACGCTAACGTATCGCCGGCCGTGCTGGCGGTTATACGCTTCGCACAGTTTGATGCCGGCAATCTTGGCGATCGCATACGGTTCGTTAGTGGGTTCAAGCGGGCCGGTCAGGAGGTATTCCTCCTTGATCGGCTGCGCGCAGTCGCGCGGGTAGATGCAACTGGAACCGAGAAACAGCAGGCGGTTAACGCCAACTTCATGCGCCGCATGAATGAGGTTAGCTTCGATCATCAGGTTTTGATAGATGAAGTCAGCGCGATAGACGTTGTTCGCGTGAATGCCGCCCACCCTGGCCGCAGCGAGGAAAAGATAGTCGGGCTTCTCGTTTTGCAGGAATGCGTTTACGGCGGTCTGGTCGAGCAGATCGAGCTCTTCGTGGGTACGGGTGATGATGTCGCTATAGCCCTTTGTCTGTAACTTGCGGACGATGGCGGAACCGACCATTCCGCGGTGGCCGGCGATGTATATCTTGGCGCTCTTCTTCATGCTTGCGGCCTACTCGTGATAGTCGAAGGCGGTGTAGCCGTGCTTCTTGACGAGTTCGTCGCGCTCGGCACTCTTCAGGTCTTCGCGAACCATTTCGGAGACGAGTTCCTGGAAACTGGTCTTCGGCGTCCATCCGAGCTTTTCCCTGGCCTTGGTCGGGTCGCCGAGCAGCGTTTCGACTTCGGTCGGTCGGAAGTAGCGCGGATCGACCTTGACGATGACTTTGCCATTCTGGTCGGTACCGGTTTCGTCAATACCCTGCCCTTCCCAGGTGATCTTGATGCCCAGTTCCTTGGCAGCGGCGTCGACGAACTCGCGTACGCTAAATTGAATGCCGGTGGCGATAACGAAGTCGTCGGGCGTTTCTTGCTGCAGCATCAGCCACTGCATTTCGACGTAGTCCCTGGCGTGACCCCAGTCGCGCAGCGAGTCCATGTTGCCCAAATACAGGCAGTCCTGCAGGTTGAGCTTGATGCGTGCCAAGGCGCGGGTGATCTTGCGCGTGACGAAGGTTTCGCCGCGCAGCGGGGATTCGTGGTTGAACAGGATGCCGTTGCAGGCATAGAGGCCGTAGGCTTCGCGGTAGTTGACGGTAATCCAGTAGGCGTACATTTTGGCCACGGCGTAGGGGCTGCGCGGGTAGAAGGGGGTGGTTTCCTTTTGCGGGGTTTCCTGGACGAGGCCGTAAAGCTCGGAGGTGCTGGCCTGGTAGAAACGGGTCTTCTTTTCCAGGCCGAGGATGCGAATGGCTTCGAGGATGCGCAGGGTGCCGATACCGTCGGCGTTGGCGGTGTATTCGGGGGTTTCGAAGGACACCGCAACGTGGCTCATGGCGGCCAGGTTGTAGATTTCGTCAGGCTGCACCTGCTGGATGATGCGGATCAGGTTGGTCGAGTCGGTGAGGTCGCCGTAGTGCAGGACGAAGTTCTTGTTCTCGACGTGCGGGTCCTGGTACAGGTGGTCAATGCGGTCGGTGTTGAAGAGCGAGGCGCGGCGCTTGATGCCGTGCACGATATAGCCCTTCTTGAGCAGGAACTCGGCGAGGTAGGCACCGTCCTGGCCAGTAATGCCGGTGATGAGTGCGGTTTTTTTCATAGTATCAATTCAGTTGAAGATTACCGGTTAGTCTTTGCCGAAGTTCGGGCGCAACAGCGCCGATCATCTGTGCAGAAAATTGGTTCTGAATTTCGTAGGCTTTGTCCGCTTCCCTGTCGATCGACGAAACTCGAATCAGCATGCCGTCGGGAATTCTCCCGGTCAGACCGTAGCTCATCTCGATGAGCTTTTTGTGAAAGCCACCCTGCACCACCCGGTCGCCAATCGTTGTCCAGTAAGTTACCGGCTCGCTGCGTTGCCCAAGGCTGGTGAAGATACGTGTTACCGGTATCGACCCGCTGGCGGTCGCCAAAGTGCCGGCTTGTTGGTCAAGCAACGCGAATCCCTGCGCCGGATAACACACTTCCGGCTTATGCACCTGCATCGCGTCACTTTGGTCAGTGCCATAGGCGATGGAAAGCATGACGCGATAGCCGTCTGGATTGACGTAAGTGCGGGATAGCGTCTGGCTGTAGAGTTTTTCAACCATTTCTTTTGTTTGTGGATCGACAATTTCGGACGAAGCCTGCTGCTCTTCGCGCCAATCGCCAAACGCGTGTGGAATGATCGCCTGCAGGTCGATAGATGGCGCCTGATCGGCGATCTTGTGGGTCGGACGCAAGGCCATTGCCAGACCGGATGCGGCGAGCATCAGCGCCAGAAGAACAAAATTTCTGAGCCAGAGCTTCATGGTTCTATGCTCCGCGCGGCGCGGCACGACGACCACGCCAGCGCTTATCGACGCATTGCACAAGAGAATCGACACCCATGATCAATAGCAGCGCGCTGAGGAACAGGACCATGCCGGCGAAACCGTGCAGGAAGCCCTGCCCGGCCGCATCGCCAAAGTGATAGGTAATCAAGGTCAGCACCATGACGCGGAAGACGTTGGCGGTAAAGGAGATGGGCACGATGCAGATGGCCAGCGTCACGTTGCGGAACAGCGAATCGTGGCGAACGACGTTGAGGTAGAGCAGTCCCAGCGCTTCGAGCGTGAACAGCGTGTGCAGGCCAGCACATGCATCGGCTACCAGCAACTTGTATTGGCCAATCTGCAGGATGACGCCCGTGCGGGCGACGGGGTAGCCCACCCAGAAAAGTACGTGCTCGGCGGCATAGGAGACGGCCATCTTCATCGGCATGGTTACCACATCGACCATCGCGCCGGGAAGCGGAAGCATGAAGAGCATAAAGAAAAGGGCGAACCACTGCGCCTTGAGTGCTGCTATGCCGTGAGTTAGCAGGAGGATGGCGGCGAGCACCCAGATGACCGAGCCAACTTCAAAGATGAGGATGTCCTGCGAGCGTCCAACGGCGTAGAGCAGAAGGCCGAAGACAAAGAGCGGCCAGCCCGCGGCGGTTCGCCGGCCTGCGCCGGCTCGCAACATCTGCGGCCATTTGCGCCACGCCAGCCAGCAGGCGATGGAGAGAACGATGGGGCCGTGCTTCTGTTCGTCACTGCTCCAGATGCCGGTGAGGAGATCGATCAGGCTGGGCACGTAGAGCACGACCAATCCTGCGATAATCGGCAGCCAAACGAACAACTGCACATTGTCGCCGGGCCCGGTGACAACTGATTCGCCGGGTTTGGCTGAAGAGGTGTTTGTGGCCATTTTGTTCTTAAGACGCGTTCTGACGCGACACCTGCGAGCGGCAGGTGCGCTGATGGCATGGGGCATTCTGTCCGGCCTGTTTGTGCTCGGCGCACAACCCTTCGCCGTTGGCCTGTGCAGTGAGCTGCGTGGCTGGCGCGCGGCGTTGCCGGCTGTTGCCGGTGCAGTCCTGGCCGGCAGGCTCGATGAATGGCATCCGGTTTATCTGCCTGGCCAGCAAGCCGGCCTGGATGATCTGGCGCCGGACGCGGTGGGCGGATTGGTTGGGGCGTTGATGTGGACGATGCTCCGCCAGAAAGAATGCAGGTCGGGTTCGCGGCTTTGTCGGGTTACGGCTTCGCCTAACCCGACCTACAAGAGCGGCGGCCGCCCGGCGAGCACAGTCACCGTCGGTTTTCGCTATGTTGGCGCGCAATTCGCGGCGCGTGCTATCCAATCGCATCCCCATTTGCTTCGACTCAGCCGTCGTTCAGCACCGAGCCCACGAGCGTGGCGCCGGATTGCTGCAAGCTGCGAGTGAGGTCGGCGATTTCAGGCATCGAGCTTTGATTCTTGCGGGCGAGCATGAGAGCGGCACCGGCGCGCACGGCTATGGTCTGCGCGTCGGCGTATTCGCGGGCGGCCGGCGTATCGATGATGACGACGTCAAAGTCGCGACTGAGCGTGTGCAGCGTTTCGATGAACGCGGGGCGGCCTAGCAGCTCTTGCGGATTGGGCGGCACGGCGCCAGCCGGCAATACCGAAAGGCCAAGCAGCGAGGGCACACGCACGACGGCTTCCGGGCCGATGCGGCCAGCCAGCATGTCGGAGAGGCCGGCGTTGTTGCCGAGCTTGAAGAGTTCGTGCTGGCGCGGGCTGCGCAGATTAGCATCAATCAGCAGCGTACGTTCGCCGAGTTGCGAGAAGACGATGACCAAGTTGGCGGCGATGAAGCTGCGCCCTTCGCCGTGGCCGGGACTGACGATGGCCAGGGCCTTGCGCTGCACTTCGGCGTCGAACCAGCGCAGCATGAGCTGGCTGCGCAATGCGCGCAGTTGCTCGACCACTGGGCTGAAGGGCTGGTAGGCGGCGACCAGCTCGTGGCTCAGGCTGTTGTCGCCGGCCGGCAGGTAAGGGTAGTCGAACTGGTTGGCGAGGGCGAAGCGGATGTCATCCTCAGTCAGCAGACCGAGTCCGATGGCGGCATCGCCAAAGCGCTTGCCTTGCGCTTTCTGTAGACGGAGGATGCTCTCCGCATTCTCAGCCGAAAGGCGGCCGGTATCGACGAGGATGGCGCCGATTGATCGCCCGCGAACAGCGGCGGAAGTGGCCGTTAACACGGCGGCGGATTCGATCGTCGAAACGTTAGCGGCCATCTGCTTGCCGTAAGAGGTGGGTTCCATCAGGCTCATGGTGTGGTTCCGGCTGAAGGTCAGGAAACTGTTGCAAGCGCTGGGTTCAACGCCTTGCGACGCGAGAAGAAACCACGCAACGTCTGTCGCAGGGTGGGTTGCGGCAGGGTTGAGGCAATGCTGGCGAGGACCGGCAGGCCGAACGCTTCGGCCAGGTCATCCACCGAACGCACGCGGCGGCTGCCCAGTTCGAGCATCAGCGCGAGACCCACGCCAAGCAGCGTGCCGAGAAAAATCGAGACGAGGACGTTAAGAAGAATCTTTGGCTTCGAAGGCTCGGTTGGCTCGGAGGCCGGGTTGAGGATGACCACGTTGGTCTGGATCGAAAGGCTCTCCAAACGAGTTTGCGCCGAGCGCTGGCTGACGCCCTCGAAGGAACGTTGGGCCGACTCGATATCACGCTTGAGCACGCTAATTTCGTCGCGTTGCTTGCTCAGACCGAGCACGCGGGCTTTTTGCGCTTCGATGGAATCAAGCAACTCTTTCTCTTTTTGCTTGCCGACGGTATATGAGGTACCCAGGCTGCTCGAGATCGCCTGGGTTTCGCTGGCCAGCTTGGCCTTCAGCGAGGCGAGTTCGGATTCGGTGCGCTGCGTTTGCGGGTGGTTCTTGCCGAGGTTGATGTTGCTTTCCTGCAGCTTAGCTTCGAGGCGCGCGACATCCGACTTGAGGTTGTTGATCAGCGGGTTCTGCATCACTTCGACCAGCGTGTCGGAGCCCCCCGCCGAGTGGTTCTTGCTGTGGCTGTCAGAGGTTTGCGCCTGCACCACGGTGAGCTGGGCGGACAGTTCATTGAGCTTAGTGGTTTCAACATCGAGGCGCTCGTCGCTAGCGACAATGCCGGTTTTCTGCTGGTAGCTAGAGAGCGCGGCCTGGGCTGCTTCGAGCTTTTCGCGCAGGAGCCTGGTCTGCCCCTCGAACCAGGTAGCAGACTGGCGTGCCGGCTCGACCTTGAGCTCGAGATTCACGTCGACGTAGGCCTGTGCGAAAGCATTGGCGACGCCTGCGGCAAAGGCCGGATCGGCTCCACTGTAGCCGATGTTGATGACGTTGCTCTCGCGCGAGGGTTTGACGTCAAGCTTCTTCTGCAGCAGCCCGGCCAGCCAGACGGTGATGTTGCCCTTGCCTTCCGTGGCTTCCTGCCACTGCTCCTTCACTGCCGGGCTTTCGTCCATACGCAGCAGTTTGACCACACGCTGGGCGACGCGATCACTGGTAACGATATCCACCTGGGTCGCCATATAGCCGGGCGAGATCATGCCAGGCAACACCAGACCGGCGATCGGGTCGGGAGATTTGACGTCGATCACCACGGCGGTGCTGGCCGTGTATGTCTTGGGCAGCAAGAGGCTGACGATCAGCGTGATGAGCACGGTGGCGAGCAACGTGTACAGCGCCAACCGGGCGCGTGCGCGCAGGATGAGCAGGAATTGCTGGAGGGTCATAGCAGACGGCTCTTAGAAAATGCTTTCACGGACGTAAATGACGTCGTTGGGCTGGACAGGGTCGGTCATCGCGGGCGAGGTCTGTTCGATCACGCCGGCCGCGTTCTTGCGGTGCAGCCGCAGAAACCATTCGCTGCCGCGCACGGTGGGACCGCCGCCTTGGGCGAGGGCCTGCATGATGGTCATTTCGCGTTCGATGCGGTAAGAGCCGGGACGCTGCGCTTCGCCGTAGATGTAGAAGACCGGTGCCCGATGCACGTAGATAGTGTCGCCGCCGGAGAGAATGATGTCGTCGGCATTTTTGTCACCGAGATAAAGCGCCGGGATATCAATCTCCTTGCGAAATGGCTTGCCGTTGCGCAGGCCGGTCACAATGGCGATATCGTCACCGACTGTCGTGGCGCCACCAGCCGCCGCGAGCATGTCGCTGACGCGAGTGTTGAAGGTTTCGAGCGGGAAGCGGCCGGGCCGGGTGACC
>Ga0209125_1001511_pt1 | contig 21379 bp, 24 predicted proteins | sample BarGraIncub1131A_FD_184503 | JGI IMG/M metagenome (GOLD analysis project Ga0209125, IMG submission 184503) | Arctic peat soil microbial communities from Barrow, Alaska - Barrow Graham LP Incubations 11-31A (SPAdes) (version 2) | ecosystem: Environmental > Terrestrial > Soil > Wetlands > Peat...
TCAGGTATCTTACCAATTTTGCAATAGTTTCTCGGAGGAATCATGAAAAAGGCGCTTATCACCGGCATTACCGGCCAGGACGGCTCGTACCTCGCGGAACTGCTGCTCTCCAAGGGGTACCAGGTGCACGGCATGATCCGGCGCTCGTCGTCCTTCAACACCGGCCGTATCGACCACATCTACCGCGACCCCCACGAGGCGGATACCAGGCTTCTGCTCCATTACGGCGACTTAAACGACGCCAGTTCCATCAACCGCCTGCTGCGCGAGGTGCGCCCCGACGAGATCTACAACCTTGGCGCCCAGAGTCACGTCCGGGTCTCCTTCGACGTGCCGGAGTACACCGCCGAGATCGACGCGCTCGGCGCGGTCAGGATCCTCGAGGGGATCCGCGAAACCGGGCTCAACACCCGGTTCTACCAGGCTTCCTCCTCGGAGCTCTACGGCAAGGTGGTGGAAACCCCGCAGCGGGAGACCACCCCGTTCTACCCACGATCACCCTATGCCTGCGCCAAGGCATACGCCTTCTATATCACGCTCAACTACCGCGAGAGCTACAACATGTTCGCCTGCAACGGGATCCTCTTCAACCACGAGTCGCCCCGGCGCGGCGAAACCTTCGTGACCCGCAAGATCACTCGGGGAGCGGCGCGCATCAAGCTCGGCCTGCAGGCCTGCCTCTATCTCGGCAACATCGAGGCCAAGAGGGACTGGGGCTTTGCGGGTGACTACGTCGAGGGTATGTGGCGCATGCTCCAGGCGGACCAGCCGGACGATTTCGTGATAGCGACCGGCGAGACCCACAGCGTGCGGGAGTTCGCCGAGCTCGTCTTCGGTCGCCTCGGCATGTCACTGGTCTGGCAGGGCGAGGGGGTGCACGAGAAGGGGATCGACGAGGCGAGCGGCCGCGTGGTCATCGAGATCGACCCGCGCTACTTCCGACCGGCCGAGGTCGACCTGCTGCTGGGTGACGCCTCCAAGGCGAAGCGGGTGCTCGGCTGGGAGCCCCAGACCGGGTTCTCGGCTCTGGTGCAGATGATGACGGATGCGGACTTCAAGCTGGCGGAGAGGGAACTTCGGGCCAATGGATAAGGGCGCTAAGATATATCTGGCGGGACATCGGGGGCTGGTCGGTTCAGCCCTGCTCCGGCAGCTGGAGAGCGAGGGGTTTCGGAACCTGGTCCTGAGAACGAGCGCCCAGCTCGACCTGCGCGATCAGGGGGCGACAGCCTCGTTTTTCGCTGAGGAGCGCCCGGACTACGTACTCCTCGCCGCTGCGAAGGTGGGGGGGATCGTCGCCAACAGCAGCTTCCCGGCGCAGTTCATCTACGACAACCTGATGATCCAGAGCAACGTGATCCACTCCTCGTATCTGACCGGCGTCACCAAGCTACTGCTATTGGGGAGTTCCTGCATCTACCCGCGGCTGGCACCCCAGCCGATCCGCGAGGAATCACTCCTGACCGGGCCGCTGGAACCGACCAACGAGCCGTACGCCATTGCGAAGATCGCCGGGATCAAGATGTGCCAGTCCTACAACCGCCAGTACGGCACCCGCTACATCTGCGCCATGCCGACCAATCTGTATGGCCCGGGCGACAACTTCGACCTCACCACCTCCCACGTACTCCCCGCGCTGCTGCGGAAGTTCCACGAGGCGACGCGCGACGGCGCGGCGAGCGTGACGATCTGGGGGAGTGGCACGCCGTACCGCGAGTTCGTTCACGTCGATGACGTGGCCCGGGCCTCCCTGTTTCTGATGGAGAGCTATGAGGGGTGGGATCCGGTGAATATAGGGAGCGGCGAGGAACTAACCATCGGGGAATTGGCGGCCAGGATCAGCGCGTTGGTCGGTTTCACCGGGGAGATCCGCTTCGATGCCTCCAAGCCGGACGGAACCCCGAGGAAGCTTTGCGACGTCTCCAAGATCCACGGCCTCGGCTGGCAGCACCGGATTACCCTGGAAGATGGGCTCCGGAGCACCTACGACTGGTATCTCAAAAACTTTCAAAGTTCGATGTTAAAACCTTGAACCCGGAACCCTGAACTTTGAACTTTGAACGGGTGTGGACGCATTCGCATTCTTACTTCAATCTCTGTGCCAAGCCGTGCCATTTTAATAAATTAGGCTTTACACCCTTTTTTTATGATGTTATACTTTGCCGTGAAATCATGCATAAACTCAATAATATCAAGCGATTCCTCGCCGTACTAGCCTCGCTGGCCGCTCTTTCCGTGGTCGCCACCATTGCCTTTCGGATGCAGCGGGGGGGGGCACCGGCACGGGGGGAGCGCAAGCTTCCGGTTCAGGTCGATGTCTCCCTGCAGAGGGTTCACTACACCGATACGAAACAGGGTGTTAAGCGCTGGGACCTCTCGGCGGACCGGGCGGAGTTCAACAAGGAGACCGACGCCACCACGCTTAGCGGGGTACGGCTGGTTGTCCCCGCAGCCGGGGCTGCCGGGGAATTGCAGGTTACCGCGGACCGAGCCGTCTATCACAATGGCACGCGGGATGTCCTTATGGACGGCAACGTGAAAGGGAAAAGCGGCAAAGGGATGCAGTTTTCCACCTCCCGAGTGGCCTATGTCGCTGCCCGCTCGCAGCTCGAAACCAGTGAACCTGTCCGCTTCAGCGATGCGGGGCTGCAGTTGGAAGGGGTAGGGATGGAGTTCCATACGCAGACACGGAGGTTGAGGCTAATGAGGGACGTGAGCGCGGTATACATGCCGCAGGGGGCCAGATAATGCGGAAGCACTTCTTGATCTGCCTGCTCCTTTTGGCCCTGGTCCCAGCTGCATTGGCCGCTCCAGTAGCCAACCGGGCGCCATTAAAAATAAAGTCCGACTCACTCCATGCCGATAATGAGAAGAAGACCGCGACCTTCGAGGGGAAGGTGGTGGCCCGCCAGGGCGATCTTACCCTGTACGCCGATCGCCTGGTGATCAGCTACGCGGGCGACGGCCGTGAGCTCTCCCGGGTCGAGGCGTTCGGCAATGTACGCGTCCTGCAGGGCAGCCGCCAGGCAAGCGGTGCACACGCGGTCTACGAACCGAAAGGGGCCCGCATCCTCCTGGACGGCTCGCCGCGGGTGGTGCAGGGTGGGGATGTGATCACCGGCAAGCTGATTACCTATTTTGTGAACGAGCAGCGCAGCGTGGTAACCGGTGGCCCTAACGAGCGGGTTGAAGCGGTCATTCACCCCGGAGGCAAAGATGCCGGCGCCAAACCGTAGCACTCTCTACACGGAGGGGCTCACCAAGGGGTTCAACCGCCGGATGGTGGTGAACGGGGTGGATATTGCGGTCTCCTCCGGAGAGGTAGTCGGTCTGCTCGGCCCAAACGGCGCGGGGAAGACCACCACCTTCTACATGGTAGTGGGGCTTTGCCGCCCGGACCATGGTCAGGTCTTTCTGGACGACGAAGCGATCACGGAACTCCCGATGTACCAGCGGGCCCGGCGCGGCATCAGCTATCTGCCGCAGGAGCCCTCCGTTTTCCGGCGGCTTAGCGTCCGTGACAACCTGCTCGCTGTGTTGGAGACCATGCCGCTTACGCCGGTCCGACGCCGGGAGCGGGTCGAGGAACTCCTGAGTGAGTTCAGGATCGGTCATATCGCGGAGAACCGCGGCTTCTCGCTCTCCGGCGGGGAGAGGCGGCGCGTCGAGATCGCCCGGGCGCTCGCCACGGATCCCGCCTTTATCCTCCTGGACGAGCCCTTCGCCGGGATCGATCCGATCGCGGTGATCGATATCCAGAACATCATCACGGCACTCAAGGGGAAAGGGCTCGGCGTATTGATTTCGGATCACAACGTGCGGGAAACGCTCGGGGTCTGCGACAAGGCCTATATAATGAGCGCGGGCGAGGTGCTTGAGTGCGGTGACCCGATACAGATATCCCAGAGCAAGAAAGCGCGGGAGATCTACCTCGGGGAGAAGTTCAAGCTGTAAGGCTGTTAGAAACTGTTCTACGTTCTACGTTGAACGGCAAACATGAGCGCCTTCCGGTTTATGTCTTGAGCACGATCCCGGATGCAGGGCCGGTCCCGGTGCCGTTAACTGAGTAGCGCAGGAACCTTGAACGTAGAACGGATTCCCAAAGAGGGCATATGGCTATAGAGATGCGCCAGCAGATGAAAATGAGTCAGCAACTGGTGATGACCCCCCAGCTGCAGCAGGCCATCAAGCTCCTCCAGCTTTCCAGGCTGGAACTGCAGGACGTGGTGCGTCAGGAACTGGAGGAGAACCCGATCCTCGACGAGGTGGTCGAGCAGGAGGACGTGCGGGAACCCGAGCCGCTGGAGCTTAGCGAAAAGGAGGTCGAACCGGAGAGCGCCACTTCCGATTTCCAGGAGGTGCGGGCCGGCGAGGAAACGCGCGAGACCGACTGGGACTCCTACATCGATGGCTATAATTACAGCTCCGGGGAGCAGTACTACGACGACGAAGACCGGCCCTCCTTCGAGAACCTGCTGACCAAGAAATCCACCCTCTCCGATCACCTTATCTGGCAACTGAGCCTGACTCGCCTGACCGATCGGGAGATGGCGCTTGGGGCCGAGATCATCGGCAATGTCGACGAGGACGGCTACTTCCGGGCAACCCTCGAGGATGTGGCCGCCGCCTGCGTGCAGGCGAGCCCATTCCGCGAGGAGATGCTTGAATGGGCGGGGCTTGCCGAGGACGCGTCGCCTGACCGGATAGAGCTTGCCGCGCAGGAGTTTGCCGAAAGCGTGCTGACGCCGCTGGCGGAAGGGGTGCTGAGAAGGATCCAGGAGTTCGATCCGGTCGGCGTCGCGGCCCGCGACCTGCGCGAATGCCTGCTGATCCAGGTAGCAAGCCTGGGGATGGGCGGGACCATCGTCGAGGCGCTCTTGCGGGACCACCTGAAGGACCTGGAAAGCCGCAAATACAAGCAGGCGGCCAAGGTGCTCGGTGTCGAGGTGAGCGACATCCTGGCTGCCTCGAAGATCATCGCCGAGCTCGACCCGAAGCCGGGACGCATCTTCGGGCAGGATGACGTGCAGTACATTTCCGCGGACATCTTCGTGCACAAGGTAGGTGACGAGTACGTCGTCGTGCTGAACGACGAGGGGATGCCGAACCTGAGGATCAACCCGCTCTACGCGCCGGAAGCCAAGGCCGGCCGCGCCGTGGACAAGAAGGCAGAGGAGTACATCGGCGAGAAGATGCGCTCGGCCATCTGGCTCATCAAGAGCATCCAGCAGCGCCAGCGCACCATCTTCAAGGTGGCCAAGAGCCTGGTCAAGTTTCAGCGTGATTTCCTGGATCGCGGCATCGAGCATCTGCGGCCGCTGGTACTGCGCGACATCGCCGAGGATATCGGCATGCACGAGTCGACCATCAGCCGGGTCACCACGAGCAAATACATGCAGACCCCCCAGGGGTTATTCGAGCTGAAGTACTTTTTCAACAGCGGTATCTCCACCGGCGAGGGGGACTTCATCGCCTCCGAGAGCGTGAAGAGTAAAATCAAGGAACTGGTCGACGCGGAGGATCCGAAGCGGCCCTATAGCGACCAGCGCCTGGCGGAACTCCTCTCCTGCCACAAAATCGTGATAGCCAGGCGTACCGTGACCAAATACCGCGAGATGCTCCGGATCGGGTCGTCATCGGAGCGCAAGAAGCATTTCTAACGCTGGGCCGCTCGGTCGCCGGAAACGGAAGGGGCGCCGGCTTGTATTACAATAAAGGGAGGTACGATTATGCAGATAGCGACGACATTTAGGCACATGGAACCGAGCGAAGCACTGAAGAGCTACGCCGAAGAGAAACTGGAGAGGGTGAAGAAATATATCGACGAGCCGATTGTCGTCCAGGTATTCCTGACTGTGGAAAAGATCCGTCACAGCGCCGAGGTAACCATCACCGCGAAGGGGATGGTTATCAAGGCTGCCGAGGAAACCAACGACATGTATGCCTCGGTCGATGCGGTCTCGGACAAGATCGAGCGCCAGCTGCGTCGTTTCAAGGAGCGCATCAAGGCACACAAGCCCTCCACCGACACCCGTGAGCGCCAGGTGCAAAAGAGCATCGTGGAAGCCCAGAACATCGAGGACAGCGGTGAGCCCGTGGTCATCAAGACCAAGAGCTTCTCCATGAAGCCGATGTCCGTCGAGGAGGCAGTCATGCAGATGGAGCTCCTGCACAAGGACTTCCTTGTCTACACCGAGGCGTCCACAGAGAACATTAATGTGGTCTACCGTCGCAAGGACGGCAACTACGGGCTGATTGCTCCAGAGAACCTCTAGTATAATGCTCGTCTTTTAGGAATGGGAGGCGTCCGCCTGGGCGCCTCCCCACCACACCGGCCCTTGCAAGGGTACCGGGCGCCTGTTGGGGAAAGGTCGAAAGCCAATTGACAAGCATGAGCCTCACCATCAAGGATCTCCTGGAGGACAAGGCCTACGGCCTGGACCTGCAGCTCATAGGCGGCGAGGCGGGACTTTTGAACCGTCTCTTCAGCTCCCGCATTCAAAAACCCGGGCTCGCCCTCACCGGCTACACGGAACATCTGCACCCGGACCGCGTTCAAGTTCTTGGCAACACCGAAATCTCCTATCTGCGGCAGCTTTCCGAGGATCTCGGGCGCAGGCATATCGAAACCCTCTGCAGTTTCCCGATCGCCTGCTTTATCGTCACCAAGGGGCTTGATCCTCCCGAATTCCTGAAGAGCTGCGCGCATGACGCCGGCATACCGCTCCTGGTGACCCACCACCAGTCCTCCACCTTCATCTCCCTCATCACCAAGTTCCTGGAGGAGAGCCTGCTTCCCTCGACCCACATTCACGGCGTGCTGGTCGACGTGCTCGGCGTCGGGGTGCTCCTCCTGGGCAAAAGCGGGGTAGGCAAGAGCGAGTGCGCCCTCGACCTGGTGATCCGCGGTCACCGGCTGGTGGCCGACGATATCATCCATATCAAGAAAAAGATGCCCGCTGCCCTAGTGGGCCAGGCGGGCGAGTCGATCCAGTACCACATGGAGATCCGCGGCCTCGGGATCATCAATATCAAGGATCTCTACGGCGTTTCGTCGATCCGGGATAAGAAGATCATCGACATGGTGCTGGAACTCATGGAATGGGATGCTGACCAGGAATACGAGAGGCTCGGTATCGACGACCAGGTGAAGACCATCCTGGGGGTGGATCTGCCGCACCTGAAGATCCCGGTTCGACCCGGCCGCAACCTCACCTCCATCATCGAGGTCGCCGCCAGGAATTTCCTTCTTAAGGGGATGGGGTACCATTCGGCGCGGGAATTTCACGAAAAGCTGCTGGCCCGGATGGAATTCCGGCCGCTCGGCAACGAGGTGGAATAGCATGCGTATCGTCATCATAACGGGGCTTTCGGGCTCGGGAAAGTCGACCGCGGTGCGCGCCCTGGAGGACGAGGGGTTCTTCTGTCTGGACAACCTCCCGGTCTCCCTGGTCGCCACCTTCATCGAGCTGGTGGAGCATTCCCGCGAAGATATCATGGACGTGGCGCTGGTCATGGACATCCGCAGCCGCGACTTCATCAAGGGGTACGACCAGGTCTTCCAGAGCATGGTCTCGGCTGGGCACACCGTGAAGATCTTCTACTTCGACGCGACGGACGAGGTGCTGATCCGGCGCTTTTCAGAAACCAGGCGCCGCCACCCTGCCCTCGAGGGGGCCAGCGTCCCGGAGGGGATCCGTTTCGAGCGGGATCAGCTGGCGGGGCTTCGACGCATCGCCACCGCCATCATCGACACCTCCGAGATGAACGTGCACCGGCTGAAGCAGGTGGTCATCGACAGCATCAAGGGGAGCGAGGCGGCCTTGGAGATGCAGGTTAACCTCCAGTCTTTCGGATATCGCTACGGCATCCCCCTGGAGTCGGATCTGGTCATGGACGTGAGGTTTCTACCCAATCCTTATTTTATCCCAGCGCTGCGCCCGTTCTCCGGGCTGGACCCGCGGGTAAGGGATTACGTGCTGGGACAGGATGAAACCATGGTGTTCCTGGAGCGCTTCCGGGACATGCTGGAGTTCCTCCTGCCGGGCTACCGCAGGGAGGGGAAGTCGTATCTCTCCGTTTCCATAGGATGCACCGGCGGCAGGCACCGCTCGGTCGCCATAGCTCAGGAGCTGTACCAGTTCTTCAAGCAGAAAAACGTGAACATAAAAATCACTCACAGGGACATAGAGAAGGGGCAGGGATGATCGGATTGCTTTTGGTGGCGCACGCGGGGGTGGCCAACGAGTTGCTCGCCGCGGCGGAGATGATAGTAGGTAAGCTGGAACTGGCCGAAGCGGTCGGCATCGCACCGGAGGCCTCGGCCGTGACGGTGATGGCCTCCATCAAGGAGGCGGTCGCCCGGGTTTCCGGGGACGGCGCGGTTATCATGACCGACATGTTCGGCGGCACCCCCTCCAACATGAGCATCTCCTTCCTGGAAGAGGGGAGGGTGGAGGTGCTGACCGGTGTTAATCTGCCCATGCTGATCCGATTCACCCAGGAGCGCAGTCGCTGCAGCGTGGGGGAACTCGCCTTGAAGCTCAAGGAGAGCGGCAGGGAAGGAATCTCCGTGGCCGGGGATTACCTGAAAAAATAGTGACCGCTTCTCGGTGGTAGTTTTATGCCGAAACAGCGCAGGGTTATAAACCTAAAACCGCAAAGAGAGGCATATGATCGAAGGGGAATTTGTCATACCGAACAAGCTTGGGCTGCACGCCCGGGCGAGCGCACTGCTGGTGAAGACGGCGAGCCGTTTCGCTTCCGAAATCAGGATCGAGCGCGAGGGGATCGAGGTGAACGGCAAGAGCATCATGGGGATCATGATGCTCGCCGCGGCGAAAGGGAGCACGATCGTGCTGAAGGTGGAGGGGGCGGACGACGCCGAGGCCTTCGCAGCAATCGGGGAGCTGATCCGGAATGGATTTGGTGAAGAGTGACATGAGAATCCTCAGGGGGGTGGGCGCCTCCGCGGGAATAGCCATCGGGCAGGTCCGGATCACCGAGCGGCGCCGGGTGACGGTTACCGAATACCCGGTCCCGGCGGAAGGGATTCCCGGGGAGCTTTTCCGCTTCGCCAAGGCGATCGAGCGGGCCAAGAAGGAGCTCTCCGCCCTCAGGGATCAGCTTGCCCAGACCCACGGCCCGGAGCACCTCTGCGTGATCGACGCCCACCTGATGCTCCTGGACGACACCATGCTGGTCGGCGAAACGACGCAGTACATAGAACAGCTCGGCATCAACGCCGAGGGGGCCCTGAAGCGAACCCTCATCCGCTTCAAATCCTTTTTCGAGGGGGTGGAGGACGACTACCTGCGCGAGCGGGGCGGCGATGTGGAGACGGTGGTGGAGCGGGTGCTGCGCACCATGGTTGGGGAAAAACAGGAACCGATCTCCCAGATCGACGGCAAGGTGGTCGTGGTTGCGCATGACCTCTCCCCGGCCGACATCCTGCAGATCGACAAGTCGAAGGTGATAGGCTTCATCACCGACCTGGGGGGAAAGACCTCCCACTCCGCGATCCTCGCCCGCTCCATCGAGGTGCCCGCCGTGGTCGGCCTGGAGCGCATCACCCGGGAGGTGGCGGACGGAGAGACCGTCATCATCGACGGCTCGAGCGGCCTGGTGATCATCAATCCGGACCAGGAGGCGTTCAGGGACTATCTGCAGGCAAAGCAGCGTTACGAGTATGTGGAACGGGAACTCCTGAAGCTCAAGGATCTCCCGGCGCAGACCCTTGACGGCCACAGCATGCGGCTCAAGGGAAATGTCGAGTTTCTTGAGGAGGTCGCCTCCATCAACAGGCATGGCGGGGAAGGGATAGGTCTCTACCGGACCGAGATGCTTTTCTTCAACAGGGAGACGCTTCCGGACGAGGAGGAGCAGTTCCAGGCCTACGCGGCCATCGTGCGGGAAATGGCGCCGCACCCGGTTACCATCAGGACACTTGATATCGGCGGCGACAAGTGCCTCACGGATCTGAACCTCTCCGACGAGATGAACCCGGCGCTGGGGGTACGGGCCATCAGGCTTTCGCTGCGCCAGCCGGAGGCGTTCAAGGCACAACTGAGGGCGATCCTGCGGGCAAGCGCCTTCGGCAAGGTGAGGCTTTTCTTCCCGATGGTCTCCGGCGTCGGCGAGGTGCGGCGGGCGAAGGCGCTTTTCGAGGAGGCGAAGTCCGAGCTGCGGGGGGTCTTTCCCTTCGACGAGGCGTTGCCTGTGGGTATCATGATCGAGATCCCCTCGGCGGTCATCATCGCCGACCTGCTGGCGGCGGAGGTCGACTTCTTCAGTGTCGGCACCAACGACCTGATCCAGTACACCCTCGCCATCGACCGGACCAACGAGCACCTTTCCTCGCTTTACGAGCCGTTGCATCCGGCTGTACTCCGGTCGCTTAAGATGGTGGTGGACGCGGCCCACAAGGCGGGGATCGAAGCCTGCATCTGCGGAGAGATGGCGGGGGAGCCGGAATACCTCCCGGTTCTCCTGGGCTTGGGCTTCGACGAACTCTCCATGAACGCCGTCTCCATCCCCCGCGTGAAGAAGGTGCTGCGCCGCTGCACCATGGAGGGAGCGGTTCAGGTGGCGAGCAAGGTGCTCGGTTTCGCCACCGCCGCCGAGGCGGAGGCCTACCTGAAAGGGGAAATCTCGGCGCGATTCTCGGACAGCTTCGACTGAAGCCCGCTCGTCCTAGCTCTGGCAGAGAGCCTTTAGAGCCAACTCGACCCCGAGGGCGAGGTTCTTTCCGGCCAGTTTCGAGTTGCCCGCAAGTCTCATCAGTTGCGGTATGATCCAGGGCTTGGCGGCGATGCTTCTCAAAACGCGTGCCAGGCTGATCTTCAGGTCGTCGTCGCAGAATTCATCGAGGGAGAAACCGAGTTCCTCGTCCGCCGCATCGCTTACTCCCCTGACCGCCACCACCGGGATTCCCGCCTCAGCCGCTACCCGCAAAAGTGCCGCCGTCTCCATCTCCAACACCGGGTGCCGCGCCCCGGCGCCCAATAATCCCGCCAGCGCCGTCTTGCTCGTGATGCTTCCCGCGGTGACGAAGGTGCCTCGATGCAGGGTGAACGGGGCAGCCGCCAACGCTTCGGCCACCAGGTAGGAAAGCCCGGTATCCGGCAGCGGCACCTCGCTCAAGCAACCGTCCTCGAGATAGCATACCCGTTCGGCCAGCACCAGTTCCCCGGCAGCTAGTCCGGACCGCACCCCCCCCGCAAAACCGAAGTTCAAAAGGCAGTCCGGGGCGGTAAGCTCGATCAGCGACCCGGTCGCCGCCGCGGCATTGCGCGGACCCATCCCCGATTCCATCAGTGCGACGGGAACCCCTTTCACCTCGAAGCGGTACAGATTGCGTCCCGCCGCCCGATCCTTGCGAAACCCCTTGAAGCGCCGCAAAAGCGGGGCGATCTCCTGCGGCATGGCCGCCACGACCCCTATTGAATGTATCTCCATACCCACAGGTTCCTCCCGATTGCAGGGCACTTTAGCAGAGCGTGCCGTGCGCCGCAACGGCTAAACGACGGAGGGCTTTGGTCTTGACAAAAAACGGTGGCAGCTTTACTGTGACAGACTATTTCTCCCCAGAGCCATGTCGCGGATGCAACGCCGATATGAGGTTGCTGTTCTCAATCCCCCCAGCTTGGAGGAGCTCGGCTGAGCTGCCGGCGCAAGCCGCCAGGGCTCGCTCGCTCCCAGCACCCCGCTTGCGAAAAGCCAGGGGAGTGGGAAGCGTTCAGTGGGTCTGGGCTAAGAACTCTGAACTCTGAACTCTGAACTCTGAACTCTGAACTCTGAACTCTGAACTCTGAACTCTGAACTCTTTGGCGGGACGATGAATGAACTGATCATAAATGCCGACGACTTCGGCCTGTGCAGCGGGGCGAACCGCGGGATCATCGCGGCCTGGCAACGGGGGATCCTGACTAGCGCCTCGCTCATGGCGGGTGGTGCCGCCTTCGAGGAGGCGGTCGCCCTCGCCAAGGAAAATCCGGGACTGCAGGTGGGGCTGCACCTGACCCTGGTGCAGGGGCACGGCGTGCTCCCCCGGCAGGGATTCCCCGCGCTTGTCGACGACCGCGGAGACTTCGGGGACGATCCGGTTCTGGCGGGGATGCGCTACTTCTTCCTGAAGTCGCTCAAAGTCCAACTCCACCGGGAGATCGAGGCGCAGATCGTCAAATGCCTGGAGGCGGGGCTTGAACTGAGCCACCTGGACGGACATCTGAACATCCATATGCACCCGGTCGTCTTCGATATCCTCACTGAGCTGATGCCGAAGCACGGCATCAGAAGCTTCAGGCTCTCCCGCGAGAACCTGGCCGGGAACCTCGCCATCGACCGGCAGAGGATCGTTGGCAAGTGCGCGGACGCCCTCATCTTCGCGGCCCTCGCCAGGCGCTGCAGGGCCCGGCTGGACCGGCTCGGCATCCGCTACGCGGGCGAGGTGAAGGGGCTTCTCAACTCGGGACGGATGACCGAGGGGTACCTGCTGGCGGCGCTGGACGGTGTGGGCCAGGGGCTGACCGAGATCTACTTTCACCCCGGTTGCCGCCCCTGCCCGGAACTCGACAGGTGGATGCCCGGCTACCTGCATGACGAGGAACTTGCGGCGCTCACCAGCGCGCAGGTGACAGGAAAGCTGGCCCAACTCGGAATCCGGCTCAGGAACTACCGTGGAGAGGTGAAGAACTATGTATAAGACTGCCATCGTCATGCTGATAGCGGTAATCGCAGGGACCATCGGGGACATCCTGCTGGCCCGCGGCATGAAGGAGATCGGGGACATCTCCGCCATGAACCTGAAGGGGATACTGAACGTTTCGCTGCAGGCGCTCACCTCGCCCAAGCTGGTCCTGGGGACCGCCATGCTCGCCGTCTTCTTTTTCCTCTGGCTCGCGGTCCTTTCCTGGGAGGACCTTTCGGTAGCACTCCCGATGCAGGCGCTCAACTACATCCTGGTCGCCTTTCTCTCCCAGTACTTCCTGCACGAGGTGGTCTCTCCGCTGCGCTGGGCCGGAACGGTCCTAGTCGCGATCGGCGTAATCATGATCACCAAAAGCGGCCAGGCCTAAAGGCCTGCCCCCGCCCGTACCCGCCTGTCCGGGCTTGGTGCCGCCGTCGGCGCGACGTCAGAGCCAGATATCCTCGGTGGGGTGGGTGAGTTCCTGAACCTCGATCGCCTTGAGCCAGCAGTTCCTGTCGCGCAGGGCGAGCCGCTCGCTGCTGGTGCGCTCAATCTTCCTGAGATAGACCGCGAAGTCGCCGTTGGAGAAGTGGATCACCCGCCCCTTCTCCCCGCCGAGCTCCTGAGCCAGGATAGGGATGCGCTCCTCCGCCAGGAATTCCCTGATAAACCTGCAGTTCACCTCCCCGACACAGAAGAAGTTACCGACGCTGCCGGTCTGCCGCAGGATGGTCGCCCCTCCGAACACCTTGGCGCGGACCCTTTTCCTCTCGGCGCCCATGCGCATCATCTCGTTGATGAGCAGCTCCATGGCGTGGATGCCGTAGCGACCCGCCTCGGAGATGAAATTCGGCAGGTCCCGGGAGTAGCGCCGGCTGCTGAGCAGGAAGTGGTTCATTCCGACGACATTGTTGACCGGGTCGTAGAGGCAAGCGGCGACACAGGAACCGAGCAGGGTGGAGATGGTCACCGGCTCCCTGGAAGCGAACAGCTCTCCCGGTTCCAGGGTGACGTGCTTGAACCTGCCGAGTGTCTCGATTTTCATGGGAATCTTTCCGTGCTGTACCGGCCTGGCGTGTGGAGCCGGGCGCCAGGGCATGGTGGTGTCATGAACTGCCCGGAACTGGTGACGTTTTTTCACTTGAACAAAAAACGGCTTTGGGGATAAGCTGTAAAAATGAAAATCCTAGCCCTGCTGTCCCTGTCATTCCCGCTGCTGGTTCTCCCGTTCGTCTCCCCAGCCTCAGCTCTCAACGTCCCGGAAAGACTGGTCTACGATGTCAGCTGGACCGGCATCAAGGCCGGAACCGCCGTGCAGGAGGTGACCGCTCACGGGGGAGAACTTCGTATCGTCTCCACCGTCCACTCGGCAGGGTGGCTGACCCCGATCTTCCCCGTTGAGGACCGGACCGAGTCCCAGCTTTCCCGGGGGAGCGGAACCGAACCGCTCGGAATGCCGATCCTCTACCGGGAGAAGATCAACGAGGGGAAGACCCATACCATGAAGGAGGCGCGCTTCGACCAGCAAGGACTCAAGGCCCACACCCAGGACTTCCGGAAGAAGACTGAGAAAATCGATTCGATCAGCGCCAGAACCTTCGACAGCCTCTCCTGTATCTATTTCGTCCGTTCCAGCGAACTCGTGATCGGGAAGTCGATTTTCATCGACATCTACGACTGCAAGAGGCTCTGGAATACCGAGGTCAGGGTGGTGAGGCGGGAGGAGATCAGCACGCCGCTCGGCAGGTTCAAGACCATCGTGGTGAAGCCGCTGCTCAAATCCGAGGGGCTCTTCGCCCGTACCGGAGAGGTGACGGTCTGGCTTAGCGACGACAGCCTGAGGATCCCGGTCCGGATGACGACCAAGGTTAAACTGGGGAACATCACGGCGACGCTGGTCGGGGGGAGTTACTGGCCCTGACGGGGCGCGAAAACCGCTGCCGCTCTGCGTCGACCTCTCGCGCAGCCGCGTGCCCTCCCCCGCCGTCAGAACTCCGCATGCCGTGGCGTCCTTGGGAACGCGATGACGTCCCTGATGTTTTCCATGCCGGTCAGGTACATGAGGAGCCTTTCGAATCCGAGACCGAACCCCGCGTGGGGTGTGGAACCCCAGCGCCTGCTGTCCAGATACCAGGAGAGTCCCGCGGGGTCGATGCCGGTCTCCAGCATGCGCGCCGTGAGCCGGTCCAGCCTCTCCTCGCGCTGGCTTCCGCCGATGATCTCGCCCACTTTCGGGACCAGCAGGTCCATGGCGGCGACGGTCCTGCCGTCGTCGTTTTCCCTCATGTAAAACGCCTTGATCCCCTTCGGATAGTTGACGACGAAGACCGGCCCGCCGACCACCTGTTCGGTCAGGTAGCGCTCGTGCTCGGACTGCAGGTCAAGCCCCCACTCGACCGGGAACTCGAAGGGGACCGGCGCCTTGCGGAGCCGCTCGATCGCCTCGCCGTACTCCATCCGCGCGAAAGTCGCGTTTGCCACCGATTCGATCCGGGCAATCAGCCCGGTGTCGATCTGGGCGTTGAAGAACCGCATGTCCTCGTCGCAGGAATTGAGCGCATGGATGCAGAGCCTCTTCAGAAAAGCCTCGGCCAGGTCCGCGTCGTCGGCGAGATCGGCGAACGCCATCTCCGGCTCGATCATCCAGAATTCGGCGGCGTGGCGCGCCGTGTTGGAATTTTCGGCCCGAAAGGTGGGGCCGAAGGTGTAGATGTCGGAGAAGGCCTGGGCGAACATTTCACCTTCCAGCTGGCCGCTCACCGTGAGGCCGGTGGCCCTGCCGAAAAAGTCGCCGGAGAAATCGACCTTGCCCCCTGAAAGCGGCGGGTGAGCCAGGTCGAGGGTGGTCACCCGGAACAGCTCGCCGGCACCCTCGCAGTCGTTGGCGGTGATGATCGGGGTGTGCGCGTAGAGGAAGCCCCGTTCGGCGAAGAAACGGTGCACCTCCTGGGCCAGCGCCGAGCGTACCCTGAAGACGGCGCCAAAGGTGTTGCTGCGCAGCCTCAGGTGAGCGATGCTGCGCAGGTATTCGAAGCTGTGCCGTTTCTTTTGCATCGGGTAGCTCTCGTCGGCGCCGCCGATGATCTGGACCCGGTTCGCCTTGAGTTCGAGCGCCTGGCCGGCAGCCGGGGAGGCCTGCAGCACGCCGGTGACCGCGAGCGAGGCTCCGGTGCCGAGCCCGGCCAGTTCCGCGAAGTTCGCGAGATCTGGTTCGGCCACTACCTGCAAGCCGGCGAGGGTGGATCCGTCGTTGAGCGAGATGAAGGTCACCCCCTTGCCGCTGCGGACGCTTCTCACCCATCCTTTCAGTAGGTACTCCTCGCCGGGACGTCCCTCGGCGAGCGCCTGTTTCACCCTGGTTCTTGCTGTCATGTCGGCTGCTCCGCTTGGTTTTAGGTTGCCTTACCTTAGCACAGAGCGGTTGCCACCGCAAAAGCATAGTTGACAGTCGTGGCCCGCATCGTATAACTTAGCCGACTATGATGAGAATGTTTTTGTTAATACTGCTGGCGGCCCTTTTTCTCACCGGGTCTGGCTGGGGTGCCAATACCTTCGGTGGCGTCGGTATCGACGGCGTTCCCCGGGCGGATGGGAGCATCGCGGTGAAACAGCTGGTGCTGGGGGGCCCCGCGCAGCTGGCCGGCGTACGGGCGGGCGATATCATCACGCATATCGACGGGAAATCCACCATCGGCAGCGATTTCCAGGAGATGGTGCAACACCGGCTGCGCGGGCACGCCGGGACCCTGGTGACTCTTAAGCTGAGACGTCCGGGGAGTGCCAAGCCGCTCACCTTTAACCTCACCAGGCGTCAACTGGCGCCTCTGGGCGCCCGGAAAAAAGTGCAGCAAAAGGGGGAATAAATGCGGATTTATTCAGCAGCAGTATTGGCCGTGGTCTTCATGCTTCCAATCGGCTTCGCCCATTGCGCCGACCTGCCGCAGAGTCAGCTCGCGCCGCAGGGTGGGCAGAAGCTGAAGTATCCCAAAATCGTCCTTTTTTCCACCTCGTGGTGCCCGCACTGCAAGGCGGCCAAGGAGTATTTCACCAGGAACAACATCCCCTTCATCAATCGCGATGTGGAACTCGACAGCGACGCCATGGATCTCGTGACCGGCAAATACAAGAGCCAGGGCGTTCCCATCGTTGTGATCGGGGACGACGGCATGGTATTGAGGGGCTTTGACGAAAAGCGCTTCGAACAGGCCGTTGAGAAGTACAAGAAAAAGTAGCCTTGCCGGTGCAGGTTTTTCGAAGGGGAGGGCGATTTGCCTTCCCCTTTGTGCGTCTGGAACAGCGGTTGGCAAGGCTGGCGTTCGCTAGCCTCGCGCGTCGGCCGCCAGTATGCCGAGCAGGGCTTCCACCAGGCAGGGGGCGAGGTTCTTTCCCTTCATTTCGGTCAGGGTCAGGATCAGTTCCTTGCTGGCGAACTTCTTCCGGTAGGGGCGGTCCATGGAGAGGGCGTCGCAGATGTCGGCCGCCGATACGATCTGCGCCTCCAGCGGTATCTGGTCGCCCTTTATCCCATGGGGGTAACCGTTGCCGTCATAGCGCTCATGGTGGTAGAGGGCGATGTCCTGCACGGTCTTGGAGAGGTTCGCCTTGCGCACCACCTCGCACCCCCATTCCGGGTGCTTCATGATGATCTTGAATTCCTCCTCGCTGAGACCGCGCTCTGCGTTGAGGATCGACTCGGGCACCCCGACCTTGCCGCAATCGTGGAGCCAGCTGCCGTACTTGATCTCCTGCCGCATCTCCTCGGAAACCGCCATGGTCTCGGCAAGGCGCAGCGCCAAGGTGGCGACCCGGTCGCAGTGCCCCTTGGTGGAGGCGTCCTTCAGCTCGATGGTCTGGGCGAGAGAGTGCAAAATGAACTCGTCCTCGCGTTTTATGGACTGCAGTACCCGGTACCTCTGGATGCCGTCCTTAACGGCTCGCTGCATCTCCGCTTTCTTCCAGGGCTTCAGCACGAAGCGGAACACCTCCCCGCTGTTGATCGCCGCCAGGGTGGTGGCGAGGTCGACGAACGCCGTCATCATGATCTTCACGGTGTGCGGCGAAACCTCCTTGATCCTGGCGAGCAGCTCGATGCCGCGCATCCCGGGCATCTCGTTGTCAGTGACCACCACGGCCACCGACTGCTCCTCGACGATCTTGAGCGCATCCAGTGCGCCACCCGCGGTGAGGATGTTGAGCCCGCTGTTCTTGAAGATGGAACCCGTGTACGCCAGATAGCACCTTTCGTCATCGACGAACAGTACGGTTTCCTGGGTTGTGCTTTTCCCTGCCATGCGCCGCGCCTCCGTCAGGCAATAGTCAACTGCTCACTTCTCCCTTATCGGCGGTATCCAGTGAAAGGATAAGGGGAAATATCAACTTGTTTGCGGCCACCACGGTTTTAGCCCGGCTGAGGTCCCCCGGGCTGCTTGACATCGATAGGGCCAACAGGTACCATGCACCCGAAGTGCGCCTGTTGCAATGCCTGTAACGCGCATCTACGTGCTTCGAGCACGCCCTGACGGGCACAACCGGCTGCCGCGGCGCGTATCGCGCGCGGCCTTCATGGGGGAAGGAGCCTGGCGACTTTTCTGGCCGATCACGGCAACCAGGCAATTTCTCTTGGCAGACATCATCGGAAGAAAAAGGGGGCGGGTTTATGTTGATGACAAATACTTGGTACACCATCGAGGAAGCTGCGGCGAAGTTTGGGGTGGAAGAGAAGCGGCTCAGGGGCTGGATCTCGGAGGGTGTGATCCGGACCGAGGATGAGGGAGGCGTGGTCGTGCGGCTGAACGGTGACGATCTCGAACTTAAACTCCAGGAACTTACCGGGCTCTAGTTTTTTTGGGGAAATTCGTTGCCGCATGCCTAAAGATTATTGCGCTGCTGCCGATATGGTTACTTGTGTCAGGCATCTCAGTGGATGGTGGACATAAGTGACCATGTCGGAGGTAGTTATGGATGAGATGTACCTACCCGCTAGCAGAGAGGGGATCCGCGCGGCCCCTCCTGTCGCTGAAAGCGATCTACCTCCTCTCCAGAGCCTTGGTCCAAGGCCCTCTCCTTGCAGCTCATGAAACTGAGACCAACGCGGATCCTTAACGATGGTCCGCCAGACCTGCGGGAGCATGCCGCCTGCGCGGACCATGCCGAGCAGTTCCGGAAGAGACTTTATAACCAGCTTAGGCGAGGGAGGTATTGCTTTGAGCAGTATCAGCTTTGAAGAAATCATGTTCACCATCATGTCGGCCGCCCAGGATACCTTCAAGAGCTACATGGATACCGAGATCTACGCCGGCAAGGTGGAGAAGAAGATCAACCCCATGGGCAGCGACGTGGTCGGCATTATCGGGGTCGCCGGCGACCGGGTCGGCTACATACTCTTTGCCACCGAGAAGACCTCGGCGATTCAGATCGCCAAGGAACTCCTGATGATGGATGAGCCCGATGACGAGTCGATCAACGATGCGGTCGGCGAGGTGACCAACAACATCGCAGGCGTCTTCAAGACCAAGTACCATGAACAGTACGGCAGCGTCGCCCTCGGCCTCCCTCTCATCTTCTCGGGGCGCCTGCGCCCAATCACCAACCCGCCCGAGGCGGCGCCCAAGGATGGCAGCATGAGCATCCAGTGCAAGGGAGTCACCATTCCGTTCACCACCATGGACGGCAGGATCACCTTCCGGGTCATGGTCTACATGTAGGCGCGGCATTCCCGCCCTCCCAAAAACGTGAAAAGCCCCCGGCGCCGTATGGCGCCGGGGGCTTTTTATCGTGCCGGTTGCTCGAATCAGACCCCCAGCTGCTTGAAGAAGTCGTTCCCCTTGTCATCCACCAGGATGAAGGCCGGGAAGTCGACGACCTCTATCTTCCAGACCGCCTCCATTCCGAGTTCCGGGTAGTCGATGCACTCGACCTTCTTGATGTTCTCCTCGGCGAGGATAGCCGCGGGTCCGCCGATGGATCCGAGGTAGAAACCGCCGTGCTTCAGGCAGGCGTCGGTCACCTGCTGGCTCCGGTTCCCCTTGGCGATCATGACCAGGGACCCGCCGTTTTCCTGGAGCAGGTCGACGTAGGAGTCCATGCGGCCGGCGGTGGTCGGACCGAACGAGCCGGACGGTTTCCCCTTCGGGGTCTTGGCCGGGCCCGCGTAGTAGATCGGGTGGTTCTTCAGGTAGTCGGGGAGCGGGCGGCCGGAGTCGAGGATCTCCTTGAACTTGGAGTGGGCGATGTCGCGCCCGACCACGATGGTCCCGGTCAACAGCAGCGGCGTGGATACCGGATGCTTGCTGAGTTCGGCGAGGATCTCCGGCATCGGCTTGTTCAGGTCGATCCTGACGCCGTGCTCGTGCTTGCCGCGGTACTGCTCCGGGATGAGCCGGCCCGGGTTCTCGTCCATCTGCTCGATCCAGATGCCGTCCTTGTTGATCTTGGCCTTGATGTTGCGGTCCGCGGAGCAGGAAACCCCCATCCCGACCGGGCAGGAGGCGCCGTGGCGCGGCAGGCGGACGATCCGGACGTCGTGGCAGAAGTACTTGCCGCCGAACTGGGCGCCGATGCCGCTCTCCTGGGCCGCCTTCAGGAGCTTTCCCTCAAGCTCCAGGTCGCGGAACGCCTGTCCCCCCTCGTTGCCCGAGGTGGGGAGCGCGTCGAGGTACTTGGCGCTGGCGAGCTTCACCGTTTTCAGGCAGGTCTCGGCGCTGGTGCCGCCGATGGCGAAGGCAAGGTGGTAGGGGGGGCAGGCCGCGGTGCCGAGGGTCTTCATCTTGGCGACCAGGAACTTCACCAGGCTGTCCGGGTTGAGGAGCGCCTTGGTTTCCTGGAACAGGTAGGTTTTGTTGGCGGAGCCCCCACCCTTGGTGATGAAGAGAAACTTGTACTCCATCCCCTGGGTCGCGTAAAGGTCGATCTGGGCCGGCAGGTTGGTCCCGGTGTTGATCTCCTGGTACATGTCGAGGGCGACGGTCTGCGAGTAGCGCAGGTTCTCCTCGGTGTAGGTCTTGTGGATCCCGCGTGACAGGTACTCCTCGTCTTTCACGCCGGTCCAGACCTGCTGTCCCTTCTTCCCCATGACGATGGCGGTGCCGGTGTCCTGGCAGACCGGCAGCTCGAACTGGGCCGCGACCTCGGCGTTTCTGAGGAAGGCGAGCGCCACCCCCTTGTCGTTCTGGGATGCCTCGGGGTCGGAGAGGATCTTTGCCACCTGCTCGTTGTGCTCGGCGCGCAGCAGGAAGGAGACGTCCCTTATGGCGGTATTCGCCGCGATGGCGAGCGCCTCGGGGCAGACCTTGAGGACTTCCTTGCCGTCGAAGTCGGCGACGGTCACGTACTTCTGGGAATCCGGGATCAGGCGGTATTTGGTGTCATCGGGGCCGAGCGGGAAGGTTTCCTGGTACTTGAATTCGGGAGTTGCCATCGGTTCTCTTCTCCTTTTGCTGGGATGTTTGGTGAAACCGCTATTAAACTGGCTGCGCCGTAAGGCGAAAAGCTCCGGCGGGGAAATTTGTATACAGTGTGGCGGGAATATATTGCAAATAGCTCATTTTGTCGAGAGGGAAGTTGCGTTCCGCCTCCAGTCCCGGCAATGGTGGGCCGCGCCTCCCGGTGGAAGGGGGCGCACCCGGGAAGGGGCAGGGGCGCTTTGCCGCCCGGGTCCGAATCGAAACTAACGGTACCGGGAATAGGACTGGA
>Ga0209125_1001512_pt1 | contig 21334 bp, 20 predicted proteins | sample BarGraIncub1131A_FD_184503 | JGI IMG/M metagenome (GOLD analysis project Ga0209125, IMG submission 184503) | Arctic peat soil microbial communities from Barrow, Alaska - Barrow Graham LP Incubations 11-31A (SPAdes) (version 2) | ecosystem: Environmental > Terrestrial > Soil > Wetlands > Peat...
CATAGTTCTTCATCCACAAGAAGATTATGTTTTTTTTATTTTGTCTATTAGTATGTAATATTACGCTAGTTATATTATACTATTTCTATTATGTTCTTATTTAGGGAATATTATGCTATGATGAAATATCATGTGCAAAGCGAAAAAATATTATACTAGTTAAATATATCAATAACAAAGGAATATATTAATGCCTACAAATAAAAAATACAAAGGTAATTAGGAAGGTGGAAACCATGCTAATTACCTTTGTATTTAAAAACTATGTCAAAATAAAGGTAATATTATATTACTTTAATTTTAACTTAATGTCAATCATTGTAAAACAAAAACAATGCATAAATGAGGGTATAGGCTAGTTATATGGGTCTACAAAATGTTGTGAAATTAAATTTTCACGACATTATCATTTTAATAACTTTCATATTCTTTTATTTTGTAAGCTGATTCCTGTCTTCCATTTGAGGAGGCTCTTCCATCCACTTATGTATAATCATTAATTTTCCACCTTTTTTTGCATAATCAAATGTATCCTTTGCAATTATTGCAAGTTTAGTATGTAAATCACTTCTCATACTAAAGGATGTACCTAAAGCATTGTAACCTATTGCAGAGCTAGACACTAAACTTGTTATATACATCATAAGTTTATCTGAAAAAGGTGTCTCAGTTGAATCTGTAGCTCTACCTGCCCATGTACTCGGAGGCTGAATATCACTTTGTAATAATACATCACTTAAATTAGTAATAATCTTTTTTGCTAATTCTTTACCTTCTATGAAATATTCTTTAACTTCACTTTCCGCTGCAACTTGTGCAAATCCTGTCATCAACTGCATACCAAAAATGTTATCTTCAATAGCTTCATTAATAAAACCAACCTCAATTGTATTTAATGAACGTTTATCAGAAAAAAGATTATGTCCACTCATGTAATTTTTATCTTCAATAAATTCTATTTTTTTTGGCATAGTTACATACGGTGGCTTTGCAAGAACTCCTTTTTCTAATAGGTAGTTTGTTGTCATACCATAATACTTATCAGAAAGATCGTAATTATGCTTTAATATATCACGAGCTTCTTTTGTATATGACATAGCTGAAAATACAGCAGAATGACCATAATTTAATTTCATCATTTGGCGAACAAACATTATATTGAAAATATCATCAAATAGAGGAGGAGCTTCTCTTACCACGTCACGTTCATCAAATCCCATTGGAATAACTGCTTTCTCATTATTAAATACATTCACAATTTCATTCAGTATATTTTGTCCTTCAGGAATATAGGTACTTAATATGTTTTGAGCTTCTTTATTAATAGTTTTATCTTTGAACAAATCAAATATTATTAACCTTGCTGACTTTGATATATAAGTCATCCATAATGTACCTAATTCTGATGAAGTTATTTGCACTTTTGCTTCAGTTGTCATTTAAACCCTTCTTTCCTTGATTTTTAACATTACATAAATAAAGTTAAAATCCTTATTATTTAGTATATATTATGTTTAAGTTCATCCTATTTTATGCTACTATATGGTATTTTCATAATAAAAAATAAGATATGAGGACTTATAAGTGCAATACCCCAAGCATACAATGGTTTTTTATAATGAAGTATTAGCATTGGAAACATTATAAAATTAAATATCAGTGTACACCATATATTCCACCCGTTATAGTAAGAGAAATATCCTAATTTAACAGCGACAAATTCTGGAACAGTATATACAGCTACATAGCTAGAGATATGTAGAATTACTTTTGTTATTTTACTTGGTAAATGAGGAATAAACATCATTATAGTACATGGATATACAGTTATAGAAATAAATAAATCTGTAAAAGTATGATTGATTACCGATGGGTGATATAGCCACAATGGATGATTATAAGTTAGAATAATACAAACCACACTACTTAGAATAAAAAACAGTATTGTTGAATAATAATTTCTCCAATTTTTCCAATCTCCAAGTTTATAGCACATAACAATAGATACAACTGCAAGCAATATATAATACATAAAAGCACCTGCCTACCTTGAATATTACTAATATTTAAACCTAATATTAGTAATGCCTTAATTTATTTGAATTATAAATTAGGGCATTTTTATAAAGTTCGTTTTATATCCGATAAGCGAACTTTGGCTATATAACTAGCTTACATGACCTCACTATAAAATAAACGAACTTTAACAACAAATGCCGTGAAACGATTCTTTCACGTCATTAACTATTTCCATCCTTATTATGAGAAATATTTTTAAAGAAAACGTTCTAACCCATCAGCACATTTTGTAGGTAGGAATTCAATTATTTCGTACTCTGCAATTTTTTTAATAAAAAACGGATCTTGTCCTATTATTGATTCAACTTCTTTTTTATCTTTTGCATTGCAAATAATTGTTCCACCTATCCTTGGGTTCCTTCTACCTGAGAAAATAAATTTTTGTAATGAATAAAATTTTTCTAAATATTCTATGTGAGAACTTATCTCCTTGTCAACTTCCTCAAGTGGTTTTACATATGTTAACATTAAAATATACATTTTTCCTCTCTCCTTTATGTTTTAATAATATTTGTTTAATTATACTATTTTTACCGTGTATGGTTATAAAAAATAAAAGGAAAAATTAAATATACCTTTATTAAAAACCAATGAATGTAACACAAATGTAATTGGGTTACTTTCACTTTGAGTCTATAGGCTAGATGTGCATAAACAACAAAAGTCGTGAAAGTCACTTTTCACGTCATTTATCTTTTTTAGAGGATTATAGATCTTTCCTATAGAATAGATAAAAATAGCATAATTAAGTGAATTTTAATGTCATATTCATACGAAATTGTGATATAAGTTTATATATATTATGTTATCAACAATAGAGAGCGAGGATGAAGTTTTTATGAAAAAACGGTGGTTTGTCTATATTATAATTGGAGTATTGTTTGGAATCTTTGATTTTTACTATCAAGAGGTTACTAAAGGAATAGCCATCACCTCATATGCAGTGTGGTTTGTGGTGGCATGGGCGATTTGGTTAATTCCAATTATACCTATCGTTTTATATGAAAGCAAAATCTCCAAATCAAAAGTAATGTCGGCTTTTGCAAATGTCTTGACATGGAGTGTCGCAACTATTTCTTACTATCTATTTATTCCTATTAAACTTATGTTTATAGGACAAGTATCTAGAAAAGAAATGTATATTTCCAACTACAGAGACCCATTTTACTGGAGCAATTTAAAAAGTATACTTTTGGGTGATGTTTTAGGAAGTATTCTTACATGGATAGTTGTTGCAATAGCTGGAGGGTTCATTATTGGATTTTTAATTAGTTTCACTTATCTCAATTTTAAAAAAAATCATAATGTTAAAATTGAGACCACAAATTAAGAATTTTCTTATATGTTGTCTCAATTAATCCCATTTAATATAGGCAAAGTTCGTTATATATAGCAAATACGCACTTTGGCTATATAACTAACTTCTATGACCTTACTATAAAATAAACGAACTTTTAGTTGATATAATACGAACTTTTGACGTTTTTTTATTCATTTTATAATTATTATTCTGACTATTGGATAAGGCAATAGGATATAATTAAATAAATATTTTAGGGCTAACTTGTAGAAAATTATGGTTTATAGTTAGGGGGCGTTTATTTTGAAAAAAATTTTAATAACACTATTAGTTGTTATAACCATGGTGCTGCCTATAGGGTGTAATAATAGTAGCAATAGGATTAAAGGTATAGTGCACATGAATGCACCAACAATACAATACCATAATACAGGTTATACCATAATTTATAGTATAATTTCGCCAAAAAACATAGGGGAGCAAACAGATACAATAAAAAAATTGTACCTATTAACTTTTCAAAAGGAATCTGTGAAGCAAATAGTAACAATTGTAACATAAAAGTTGGAACAAAATTGTATAGAATTAAAAATGAAAATATAACTAATGCTATTGCTGTAAAAGTTAATAATAATTATTATAAAGCAGTTATTATGAAATATATTAATGGTACAAAGTAACTATTTTTATGTATGATGCACATTTTTCTCATATAGAACAAGTATACTTTTGGGTTATTATTTTCATCTTTATTCAATTATAATTTACTTTTATGTTATAATACAATCAATTAGAAATAAGTTGAAAGTGGGGTATACACATATGTTGCGTACAGTGGAAGAAGTTGCTATTACTTTAGATGTATCTCGAGCAACTATATACAATAAGTTAAAAAATAAATCCTATAAAAATAAAACCACTATAAAACAAGGTAAGACAATGATTGACGAAGATCTGTTAAATTTAATTCAGTTAGAACTTAGTATAACCAATAAGCACAACAATTATATTAAGAAAGAGCAACCTAAGGTAGATACACCAATAATCGAAGATGATTTTGTCAAATTGAATCAAGAACTAATTAAGTCCTTAATTGAACAATTAGCAGATACAAAGTCATTACTAAAAGATGCGAATTTATTGATTAAAGAAAAAGATGCCATAATAACGAATCAACTCAACGAATCAAATATACGGTTAAAGGATCAGCAAGAGTTAACTAGAAATGGGCAGGTGCTCCAATCACAGAATATTAAATACATAGAGCTAACAGAAAAAATAAGAGAAGAAACTATTGTTAAGAAAGGATTTATGAGTAAACTATTTAAAAAATAAAATGTTCTTATAAATATTACAGGACAAGAGGTATAGTAGAGGTGGTGCCCCAAACGTAATTATACCAATGGATTGCTGGCTCCTTATTTCTATGCATAAAAATAAGGATGCGTTAGAAACAGTCACCCTTGTAAATGTTAGAACTGGTTATGTACTTGTATAGTCAGTATGCTTTAAATTGCTGTGGGTGTCTCTGAATGCTTTGTTTTTTTATATTCAAGCAACTGTTCTTCCCAACTCATACTATCTTCCCCAGTTGTTTTATTATCTTTATCCTTGCCTAATAATTTATCTTCCAACTTGCCGAAATCATATTTCCTTTGCTCGTAGTCATTGAAAGCACCAGCATAATTTGTTTTTCCTTTTGATGCTTTATAATCGTCTTTAATAGCATCTCGAACCCAACCTACAACATTACCAATATCTGATTTTCTAGGTAGGTCATACTTTTCTTTGATTAGATTAACATTGCCTCTAGCATATGTTAACAATGCTTTAGCATCCTTCTCTGTTATCTTTTCTCTGAATATAGCTTGAACAGTCTTTGTGTATACCATGATATGGTTTTCTTCTTCAGTGGTAAGTTTCTCCACCCTAGTAGCACACATTTCATCTAAAGGCTGTATGTTAGCTTTATTAGCCTTAATAATGAATCGAAGACTAGTTATTTTTCTAACAGTCTTAATTTCTTCAAACTCAAAAGATATATCAGTATTTAAATTTATTTCCTTCTGAGTTACCATTAATAATTTTTGCTTAAAATTAGCATATAGTGGATATACATCTTCTGCCTTTACAAGCTTTCTCAAGTCACTAATTTCAATTTCTATATATCCTTGTTTTTTAAATTCATTACACTTTAAAATCTCATATAACCTTATTGAGTATTTACTTTTCATGCTTAATACATTTGTCAATTTGTATTGGGTAAACATTGTATTAAGCTTTAGCATATAAGGTTTTAACCGAGGTGAAAACTCTAGTTCAACGTAACCAGTTCCTTTTTCATATACGGCACTCGATAACCACGCAACCTGTATAACCTTTTTTCCTTCCTCAATTTCAAATACTTTTTTCATAAGTTCCTTTGTTATTCTAGGTATTTCAGTATACTTAGACTTGTCTTCAACGCCTATAATTTTCATAAATTCAGATATTTTAAATATGTAAGGCTTGAATTCTTCATCAGTTGGTTGAACCATACCTGATAATGTTAGTATTATTCTTTGTTCTTGTAGGCTTAAATCATAACTGCTATTCATAATAAAATAATTTGATTTAGTAACTAAATAATTTTTATCCATAATTTCACCTCGTAAGAATATATTAACTATAAGCGTAACGATTGTCAAGTTATAGTTGGGTATGGAAAGGTTATAGTTAGGTATGGAAAGGTTATAGTTAGTCTGATTTTGGGTATGGAAAGGTTATAGTTAGGTATGGAAAGGTTATAGTTGAATTTTTAAAGCCAGTGATACCCATGCTTGTAAGGTAGTCTAAAACACTTAAAACAAAGTACTGTAAAAACACTTAAAACAACAACTGTAGAATTTTCTACTTATATTTATATTTAATAAAATTTTTTACATATCTAAGCGTAGTCATATCAACAATGTTGTTCGAGTATAAAAAGGATATAGTTCGATTTTGGTATGGAAAGGTTATAGTTGAGAAAGTAACACCTAATATAATTATTATGTGCAGTTATTATTTAATGCGCAAGTGTTGTATAAAATTATGGAACTTTCTCGCTTTACAAATTTAGAGGGTGAATAGCTATAGTGTATTCATTTCCCTACTACATATTGTAGTAGGGAAAGTTTAGCAGTACAATAAGAGAATAAAACCAATCAGAGCGAGATTCGTGTTTGTATAGCCATGATATTCAAACACACCTCGCTAGGGGTACCCCTAGAACCCTTTTAGCAAAGGAATAAATGTCTTAAAAGGCATTTAAAAATAATAAGGAGGAACAAAAATGAAGGTAAAAGAGACAAGAAAAACATTAGAAAAGTATGAAGTGGATACAAATAAAGGTTCACTTTACAAAGAAACAGAAGAAACAATATACCTTGCAAAATTTGAGAGAGAGGAAGAATATTTATGCCAAACAAAGGAGAAATAATTGTACCCAAAAGAGAAAGAAGTAAACAACTTAATATTAGGTTAAGTGAAAAAGAAGTAGAGCTATTACAAAAAAATATTGAGAAATCAAAGTTAAGCCAAAGTGAATATATAAGAAAATCAATACTAGAAAAAAACATTATAGTCATTGATGAAATTAAGGGACTCATGGTAGAACTTAAAAGAGTAGGAAATAACCTTAATCAAGTTACTAGAATGATGAATAGTGGAGAAATCAAAGATAGTAAGGAATTAGCAGGAGTAAAAAATAATCTTGAAACCGTATGGAATAAAGTAATAGAAGCTTTAAAGAAGGTGAATGAGTAATTGGCCATAATAAAAGGTTTATCTTCAAGAGCTACACCACAAAAAATAGTTAACTATTTAACTAAAGAAGAAAAGACCGAAAGAAAATTAATAAGTGGAAAAGATTGTAGTCCTGATAATATTGTTCAAGAGTTCAGGGCAACTAAAGAGCTTTATGATAAAACAGAAGGGGTTCAGTACCACCATATGATACAAAGCTTTAGCCCTAAAGATAATATAACACCTGAAAAAGCACATGAGTTAGGTATCGAGCTTGCAGAAAAACAGTTTAAGGGCAATGAAGTTTTTATTGTTACTCATACAGATAAAGAGCATATCCATAATCACCTTGTAATTAATAGTGTGAGCTTTGAGGATGGCAAGAAGTATCAAAGCAATAGAACCAGTATGATAACCCTAAAAAGGGCAAGTAACAGACAATGCGATAGAGAGGGATTAATAACTTTAGACTTAGATCATAAAGCATCTGAGCGAATTACAACTGGTGAAAAGAGAATTGAGATGAAGGGTGGCACAACATGGAAAGATGAATTAAGGCAATGTATAGATTTTTCAAAAGAAAAAGCAAAGAGCTTTGAAGAATTTAAAGAATCTTTAAAAAAGAATTTTGAAATAGATATCCGAATAACAAATAAAACAATAAGTTATCAGCATCCAGAAAAGTTGAAGCCTATACGCGGTAGTAAGTTAGGTACTAATTATGATAAGGAGGAATTAGAAAATGAGTTTATTAGAAAAGGTAAAGGAATTGAAGGAGATAGAGAGCAAAGAAGTAGAAAAGCAAATGTCGATTGGTCAGCAGTTGGAAGCAATATCAAAAGTGAAGGAAATAGAGTATCAGAACAGTTTGGTGATGACGTCACTGGAGCAATACAACAAAAAGTACGAGATATTAAAGAAAGAACAGACAGAACTACTGGAATCAGCAAACAAAAATATAGAGGAACTAAAGAAGAGCAACGAGATGATAAAAGAGGTGTTCAGCCAGGAGCTTGGGAACCTAACTTTAAAAATGGAACAAGAGACGAAAAACCTAATAAAAAAATCAGAAAAAGAAATATCGACTTTGAGCGATAATTTTGGGAAGATACTTTCCAGTCTTAATACTAAAATAGAAGATACATATAACAAGAATACAAAGCGTATAACAGACGAAACTACAACTACGGTACAAAAGTGTCAAGAACTTCAAGAAAGCTCTAAGAAACGATTTAACAGCTATTATAACCGAAAGAAAGTAATTGATTGGCTTGTATTTTTGAATTTAGGAATAACTCCTATATTTTTAATTCTTTTATTCTTTATAAAAAAGTAAAAATAAAATGATTGAAGTAGAGTGGCAAATGTAATTTATAATCGCCAGTGTTGCATGCATCGGCAGTCAAAGATTTATATATACAATAATTTATTAGCTGCCTTTTCACTTCGTGGGGAATATAAAGTAATTTGAATTTAGTTATTCGAGTTGCTTTTTTATTTTTATAATTATCGTGGGTATTTAATATATAATCTAGTTATAGGTTGAAAGTCAAAATATCCTTGCAAAAGGTATTATGTTAATATATAATAAATATAAGTTAACAATACACAGTAAACATATGTTAACATTGTTATACAAACGTTTAACGTGAAACATTGTGTTAACGTAATTAAACGGGAGGTATTTTTATAATGGCAGATGAAAAAAGTACAGTATTAGGAATTAGAATTGATACGGAAGAACGCAAAAGATTTGACGAATTTGTAAGTGAGGAAGGTAAAAACAATAAAGATTTTCTTAATACATTATTAAATTTATATGAGTTAAACAAAGGGAAAGTAAAAAACATTAATTTAGTAGGTGACATTGATATATTAGAGGGATACACAAACAAAATACATCAAGCATTTATTAATATAATTGATAAATTAGAGAGTCAAAAAGGTGATATTGCAGAGGATGTGCAAAAGAATTTGCAAATATACAAAGATAAAGTTAACTCATTAGAAAATGAAATTAAATCAATAAACCTAATGAATTCAATAAATAATAATGAGTTATCAAGTGTAAACAATGATAACAAAACATTAAAAGAACAATATAATCAATTACAAGAAAGCTTACAGGATAAACTAACTATTATTAAGGAATACCAAGGTAAGAATGATACTCTTACAGGCATACTTGAAGAGTATAAACAATATAAAGTTGAAGTAGAACAGTATAAGAAGTCACTTGAAGATACTCAATCTAAAAATATTGAATTGAAAGATAGCATTAAAGACAAAGATTTTACTGTAAGTAATCTAGGCAAAGACATTAAGAATCTAAAAGAAGATCATGAGAAGGCTATTAGTGGATTGATTAAGAGCCAAGAGCAGTTAAAGGATAAACATATCGAAGATATCCAGCAGTTAAAAGACAAGGCAAGTATAACGATGGATAAGGCATTATTAAAATTACAAAAGGAACAACAGGAGCAGTTAAGCCAAAATCAATTGAAACATAATGCAGAGATACAAGTATATCAAAGTAAATATAAATCACTATTAGAAGAACTGGAGAAGAAGAAACCAACTCCAAGAGCTAAAAAAGATAGTGCAGCGGCAAAAACGGTTAAATAATATTTATAAAAATTCTGTTTTAATCTATAATTTATAATAAAGATATTAAAAATAGTAGGGCAATAATTTAAAATAAGTTGAATTAAAGGAGTATGAAATATTATGCTATTTAGTAGAAATAAATCCTATGAAGATATAGTTCCAGCTTTAGAAATTAAAAGATTGATAATGTTAGTTAGAAAATTATCATCAGATGTTGTATTTAATATGGCTAATTTAGAAGGAAATCCGTTTACTTATCCTGAAGTACAAACATTACTTGAGGGTATCACTATAGGTGGGCATAAAGTAAGTGACGAGCAACAAATTTATAATATTAGAAATGGGTGGAATTATTTATTTGAGACAGTAAGCAAGAACAATGTGGAACTTAATATAAATATCTTCAATAAATTTAATAATATAGTAGCTAAGGATGAGGCTTTATTTAGCGGTGCATTTAGAACTGGTCAAGTTAGAATAGCCGGTACAGAATTTATACCTCCACTAGCTGAAGAGCTAGAATGTATTTTTAAAAATGAATTACCTCAATTAATAAAAAGATGTGAGAGTAAAACGGATTTAGCTTTTGAAATATTTTTATGGGGAGCTTTAAATCAATTTTTTTATGATGGGAATAAAAGAACTTCTAGGCTAGTATCTAATATGGTTTTAATATCACAAGGTCAAGGCATATTTAATATAAAAGCAAAGGATAGATTGCAGTTTAATACTTTAATGGTTGAGTTCTATAATACAAAAGAAGCGGATAATATATTTGAGTTTTTATATAGTAGTTGTTTAGAAAGATATTAAGAAAGAGCTGTTATAATACCTTCCATGTAACAAGCCAATACGATATGTTATATTCAATATGAAATTTTTAAGGAATAGTCAATAGCCTCAATGTGAATGTAACTCAATTGGTATTGTGTTACATTCGACTTATCTAATACAATATTTTATTTCATTATCTTCTCCATTTTATTTACAATATGTGGTTTTAAATATATAATTTAATTAACCTATTATTCTTAACATATATTATTAAAGTTAAAAGTTGTACTGTTTATTAGTACAACTTTTTATGTGTATTTACTATAATATATATTATATATATTATATATATTATATGTATAATAATTACAATGATATACTAGCGTAATCATTCGAGATTGAAGGTAGTGGACTACTATCAATCTCTTTTTTGATTTTTAATATGTAGAGGTTATTTACCTTAGAATTTCTTTGAAGTTCGTGTTATATCAAGCTAAAGTTCGTTTGTTTTATATAGAGGTTATGGAAGCTTATCATATAGCCAAAGTTCGTCTTTGCCATAAAACACGAACTTTGCCTATATTACTATCAAATGGGTTACTTAAAAAGATTAAAATGAGAATTTTATTCTTTTTTTAGAAAACAATAATTCTTTTTCTTAATAGAATCTCATCTACTAATTCTTTATATTTCAAATACATGAACTATCTCATAAATGAATATCTGAAAGTTCCACTTTTATGTTTTCATTTTTACTTAATATTTTTTTATTATGTGTTAAATTTTCATGAGACACATTTCTTGAAGGAAGCTTTACTATAAACTTACTTCCATTCCCAACTTCACTTTCAGCATAGATGTGTCCACAATGTAATTCCACAATTGACTTAACTAAACTTAGTCCTATACCTGTGCCTTCTGCATTTCTTGATAGTGATTTATCTACCTGTTTAAATCTATCAAATATTGTACCTAAGTTTTTTTCTTCAATGCCAATCCCATTATCCTCTACTGATATTTCAACAAATTTGTCCTTATCTTTAATATTAATAAATATTTTATCACCTTTATCTGAGAATTTTATCGCATTTGATATAAGATTTAATACTACTCTCTCAATCTTCTCTGGATCACAAGCAATTATTTTTTCTTCTGTATCAGTATCAAAAAGAATATTTAGCCCTTTAATTTCAGTAAGATTAGTTACAGACATAACGATATCTTCTACTACTTCGACTATATTGTTATTTGATAAGTGCAATTCAAAGAATCCTGTTTCAATTTTCGATGAATCAACTATGTTATTAATAAGTTTGGATAATCTATAGCAATTTTGTTTCATTGAGCCAATATATTTAATAATTGAGCTCTTCATTTTGTCTAATGAACCATTACTACAGTATATACTAAATAATTGAACTGTCGCAGACAAAATATTTAGAGGTGTTTTAAGTTCATGAGATATATTAACAATAAATTCTTCCTGGGATTTCAATGCTTTTTTCATAATTATATTAGAATTTACTTCAGTTTGGAGGCGCTCCTTGGTAAATTTTAATTCTTCTTCAAGTTGTATAATTATTTCATTCGTTTCTCTTTCTAAATAATTTTTTCTGTAATTGAAATTTACAGTTGGCATTATATCTTTCATAATGCATATCTCCTTTTGTCTTAATATTCTTTATATTTATTCAATCATGTTACATTTAGTTTGTAAGCTTTACTTTTATCTACAATTAAAATTTTTTCATAACATTCCATTTTTTATATTTAAATTTAATTTTTGAGTTTATTTTTGTTTTAGAATAGATAACGATAATTGAACATGCTATGATTATATCAGCTCTAATTATCGTTATTGGCTATTATTTGCATTTTTTTCAAAAAAGCTTGTATATATTTAATACATTTTAAGAGAAGAAAGGATGTGTCATTGTAATATGTATAAATTTACACTTAAACTACAAGAAGTTAGGAAGCGCATGTATATGACACAAAAAAGATTAGCGTTTATAGCGAGTGTATCTCAAAGCCATATTAGTGAGTTAGAGAGAGGTCACGAAAGCCCAACATTAAAAACTGTAGAAAATCTAGCTGATGCACTTAAAACACACCCATATGATTTATTAGAAGTAGATAACTTTAAAAATAAAAAACACTACATCAAATAATTTGGATATAACAAAGTTCATATTATCTTCTAAATGTTCTTATATTTTCTAATAATGGAAGCCTTTTGAAAACGTTATATTTGGACACCAAAAAGGTGAGTAAGAAGTGAACTAGAGTATAAGCAAATTGGGACTAAAATCAAAAGGGGCATACAATATAAAGAAAATTATATTGCATGCCTTTTGTTTTTTTAATAATTTATATTGAAGTTCGTATTAACCATATTTAACGTACTTTCGCTATATACCTAGCTTGTTTCTAATATTTGTTTTCAGTTATTAGATTAATATGGGGTAGGGTTGCGGCATCTTTTAGAGAAAAATATACTTTAAGCTTTAGACTATTCCGCTTAATAACAGCAAACCTGTAGTAATGGAGCTATAATTCTTGTAAAGTATTATTTACTTGATTTTTTTAACTCTTCTGCTGAGATTCTCGATCCCCCAAATAGAAGATGTAAAGATCACTAGTAGATAAATTTAATTTTTCTTTTTTATTAAATTTTATTAAAGTTACCATTAAAAATAACGATTATATAACAATGCATATTTGATTACTATAAAAGAGATCTATTGGGGAGTGAATGTTAATGAAATGGTTCAATAATTTAAATTTAGTCAAAAGATTAGTGTCATCATTTGTCCTAGTTGCATTATTTATAGGTATTGTCGGGTTTGTTGGGATATATAGTATGAGCAATATCGATAAAAATGTTAATAATATTTATACTGGCGATTTAATAGGTACTAATGCTCTTGGTAATATTAAATCAAATTCATTAGAAATTAAAGGAGAGGTAATGTTAATTCTTGATCCTAAGAATAAAAATGATATACAAATACACAAAGACAATATTGCAGCTTTAACAGCTAAAAATAATGCACTTATTGTAATTTACCCATCTACAATTGTAGTTGATTTAGATAGACAACTATTTTCACAATTTCAAAAATTACGTGGTGATTTCATTACTACAAGAGATGAATTAATTAAACAAGCTAGTGAAGGCAACTATGCCAAAGCAAATGAACTTTGGCCAGGTTTTTCTAGTACTTCATCTGATATGTTTACTGTTCTTGACAAAGATATTCAATTAAATGTAGGTTTGGCAAAAGCTGATTATGTTAACAGTCAATCATCATATAGTAGTGCAACTGTTCAAATTATAGTAATAATCATTCTAGGATTGGTTATTGCTATAGCATTAGGTTTAATAATTGCTTTTGGTATATCAAGACAGCTAAAGAAAGTTGTAATCGTAGCTGAAGCCCTTTCAGAAAATGATTTATCAAAAACTGTTGATCTTGATAATAAGAGTGAAATTGGAAGTTTAGCAAAAGCATTAAATAAAGCTACAACAAACTTAAAAGCATTAATTAAAGAAATATCAGAAAGTGCCACAGATATTAGTGCTACAAGTGAAGAACTCTCTGCTACAACGCAGGAAATATCAGCAAAAATGGATATTGTGAATGAATCAGTAAGACAAGTTTCCTTAGGAGCAGAGCAGTTAAGTGCTACAACAGAAGAAGTAAATGCAACTACAGAAAGTATTGCAACGAATGTGGCTGATGTTACGGGACGTGCAAATAAAGGGACTGAGATTGCAAAAGGTATAGAAGTAAAAGCAACTGAAGTTAGAAATTCCGCTGAAAATAATCTTAATGCAACGAACAAGATATATATGGAGAAGCAAGAAAATATATTAAAGGCAATTGAAGAAGGCAGGGTTGTAAGTGAAGTTAAGATAATGGCAGAAGAAATAGGTAGTATAGCAAGTCAAACAAATCTTCTTGCACTTAATGCAGCTATTGAAGCAGCTAGAGCTGGGGAACAAGGCAAGGGTTTTGCCGTGGTTGCTGATGAAGTTAGAAAGCTAGCTGAAGCTTCAGAAACGACAGTAAAAAGGATTCAAGAGGTAACTGAAAAAGTTGAAAAAGCATTCAAGAATCTTTCTACTAATACTCAAGATATATTGAGTTTTATAGTAAATAAGGTTAAACCTGATTATGAGTCATTTGTAGATACAAGTAAGCAATATGGTGATGATGCTACGGTATTTAATGAGCTATCCTCGAATATTGGAAATTCAATGAATATTGTAAATGAAACAGTATCAGAAATTAGTAAAGCAATTGAAAATGTTTCAGCAACAGCTGAAGAGTCAGTTGCAAGTTCAGAGGAAATACTATCAAGTGTAAATGAATCTGTTATGGCAATTGGGGAAATAACAAAGGCTTCACAAAACCAAGCAATTCTCGCAGAAAAATTAAATGTTATGGTTCATAAATTCAAATTGTAAAATAAATTTTAAATAGGTACTTATAACAAATGCTCCTTCGATTTATTGGTGTTGCATTAGATTCAAAAGGGCATACAACATAAATTTTGATATGTATGCCTTTTTATAGTTATTTAAAGTGATATGACTAACTTAATTATACATTATTATACGTTATATTAAATTTAAACTTACTATTATGTTGTATATTATTGATATACTTGAGCAAAGGTAGAGTTATCAACGCTCTTAGGGTTACGGTCCAGTTATACAGAATATAGCTTGTGTTAAACTAACACTTCAATGTTGCATATCAGATAATAATTAACTTAGAATCCTTTACTGGATGCTATGTTTTTTATAGAAAGTTTTATATCATGATAATAGAATGTTCCAGTTAAAAAAACAATTATTAAACTATAAACAATAAAATTCAAGTTAAATAAGCCCACAATTAAACATGAAGACATGTATATTATAAATTTTAAATATATTATAGATAAGTTTCTTGCATATCCCTTTTTTATTCCTAATAAATACATATATATTATATATTGAATTATTGAGTATACAATATTTGTGATTAAAGTAGCTAAACAAACGCCAAGTAAGCCCATTTTTAAATTTATAAAAATAAAGTTAAGAATAACTGCAAGTATTATAGTTACTATCTGGAGGTAAACTAAATATATTTGTTTTTTATTAGATACAATGAATACATTCGCAAAATATGATACTTGTGTCGCAATAACTCCAAACACTAAAATCCTATAAAGATTTATGCTTATAAGATATTTAGGTACTACAACATCTACAAATGGTTGTATGAGTATTGCACCAAATAAACATAACGCAACTCCAAAAGTCTCAATGAGCTTAGTATAATTTACTGTTTTTTTCATAATATCTATCTTATTAAGGTTATTATCAATGTTTAAGCTTTTTATAGCTTTAGGATAATATAGAAACAAAATTGATGTAACAAATACTAAAGTACCATAAACTATTTGCATTGCAAATGTAAAATAACCTAAATCTGTATTACCCAAAAATTTAATTATAACCATTCTATCTATTGTTGTTAATAGTTGATACCCTAAATTATAAATTAGTAACGGAATTCCACTTATTATTAAAATTTTAAACATTTTTAGATTTATTTTTAATTGTATTTTTTTACTTGTGAAATATCCGTAAAAAAATACTACAAAATCAGCAACTACCATTCCAAATAAAACTGAATATATTTTAAAGTTTTTTATGAACATAATAATTAAAATGAAAGCTAATATGTTATTTATAATTTCAATATAATTTATCTTTCTAAACTCATTTATTAATCTAAAATAGTTGATATAAAAAACTCTAAACTGCTCTAAAACTCCAATTATAAAGATTAATAAGAGATATGTTCCTAATTCATCATGATATATAAGTTTGAAACCTATACCAATTAAAATTAATAATATGGATAGGACTAAAATTGCTGTAAAAGAAGTACTTATAATCTTTTTTGCATTTTTTATATCATTTTTTGTTTCATAAATCACATATTCTATATTCATAGAATATAGAATACCAAGACTTGAGTATGAAGTGTAAGTTAATATTAAAAGTAAATTACCTAATACTCCTAGCAATTCAGGTCCAAGAACTCTGGCACAAATAATGCCTTTTAAAAAAACAACGCCTAGTGCGATGTATTTTATAGATGAATATTTTAATATGATTAGTATTTGCTCGTTTTTAAATATCTGCTTTAATTTCATATAATGGACCGCCTTCAATATAATAAGCTTGAACAAAGTAAAATGACTCAATTACATTTGTGTTACTTTAATAAATTTCGCTTTTCCAACTTGAACAACAAAACTATTAATTGGATTTTTCATTATAGAATTATTAAACTTTTCACCATCTATTTTCACATCATTTTGGGCAATAAGTCGTCTAGCTTCGTTATTACTATTAGCAATTCCGCTTTTAACAATAACCTTTATTAGGTCAATTTCGCTCTTTTGTGTAAAACAATCTGGAGACAGAATAAGCTCATCTATATCCTCTGGAATAAGATTCTTTTGAAACACAGTTTTAAAGTGTTGTTCAGCATCTTCTGCTTCCAATATACCACAATATAATGTTGTTATTTCTTTTGCAAGACGCATTTTAACATCACGCGGGTTTGTTTCTGTTTTTTTAATTCCAACTTGAGTACTTCTATTTCATTTGGATAGATGTCTGTTGCAAGTTCAAAGTATTTAATAATAAGGTTATCTGGAATAGCCATTGTCTTTTGGTAAATTATATTGGCATCCTCATATATACCAATATAATTGTTTAATGTCAACATTCAAATTACAATTTTATGTAAATAAGCGCATTCTAATGAACAACTTTATAAATGTTAAATAATATTATATTAAAGGTGAAATGACGTGAAACCATAATTGAACTAAATCGCTAAAAGCGGTGGCAGATATGTGCTAATATAAATTTTTGACTTGTATTCTGTTCTAAATTCTTATAAAATTAAATTAGTTAAAGTTTCAATACTACAAATTTTTCTTATTTAAAAGCATCTTTTGTTATGTAATGCCACCTTGGTTTGTTTTTATATATGATATTTAAAGTTAATGATAGAAAATACAAGATATACTGATCATCATGAATTCTATTTAGATTATTGAGATGTATAAGCTAAATATAATGTTATATCGCTGATTTCGGGAAAGTGATATTTATTGAAATCCCATAGTAAGTACTAACGCGGCATCGTTCAATAGCTCGTTTCAGACATTGAGCAACCTTATTAGCTATCATCGTTTAAGTATATACTTAAGGTGATAGCTTTTATCGGCTCAACATCTGAATCCGAACCTGTTCATTTCACGACATTTGTTATGTACCTCTATCTAGCCTATACCCTCATTCATGCCTTCCCAATATGCAATATGTCTCTATTTTACTGCATAAAAGGTGTCTAATTGAGAATATGCACCCCGTTTATGCATGTTTTTTCACTTTTCCCATTACATTCACTTGTTGTTATTTTTCTCAATAATTCTTTTTTAATAATAGAAAATTCTCCTTCTGCACAGGTGTATCTATCTCGTAGGAAAAAATGTCAAGCAAATCTGTTCCAAAAATGATTCGGGTGAATAACCACGCAAATTCTTTTGGAATGAGTAGCCTCTTAGTAAGGCAAATAGCAACATATCAGTTCTAAACACGTTGTTGGGTTCACTCTGTTCACTTTCAGTCATCTCGCTAAATATTTTAACGACTATCTCATGCATTTCATTGTACACCCTATTTTGGTCTACTGCGCCATCATTAACTTCTGTCAACCACTGAAGATCTTTGTCGATAAAACAGATAAATAATCTGAGGATCTCTTTCAATCGCTGACAAGGTGGATCGGCATAGTGTTCTTTCATATATTTATCTATATCCTCAAATTGTTGGGCGATTTTGTCTTTAATTAAATCTAAACATAACTCACTTTTATTTCTGTAACGGCGATAAAGGGTACCCGCACCGATTTGAGCTTCAATCGCAATTTGATTCATACTGACTTGCTCAACACCGTTTTGCTCAAAAAGTTTCTGCGCTGTATCCAATATTCGCTGACGATTTACTGCAGCATCGCGGCGTTCAGTCCTATCATTAACCTTTCCCAAGCTTTTCACTATATCAACTCCCGTTAAAAAAATTTTAATCGCTATTGACAACCGGACAGTTCTCCGGTTATTATTAAGAGGAGATAGTTTATTATAACACAATTGAAAGGATTAAGGAGGTTTTAATATGAATACATTTGTAATTGCCGGTGGTATGCAGTCGGCTCGTACAGGCGCTCCAGAATGGTGATGGAACCTCGGCCTACATGTGGAACAAGAAAGAATAACTAGGGTATGGGAACGCAAATAAAATTAAATGGGGGTATTCAATTGACGGATACAAAAACGAACATAGTAACATCTGAAAAATCTTTGGTAGGTCCAGCAATATCTATTGTTATAGGAATGTTTATGGTATCTCTTGATGGTTCGGTCTTGAACGTTGCCATTCCTGGAATAGTAAAATATTTTGGAAGTGACTTATCAACAATACAATGGGCAATAACCGGATATTCACTTGCACTAGCTGCTGTTATTCCTTTGGCAGGGTGGATGACCGATAGATTTGGTACAAAACGAATTTTTATGATTGTTATTTCATTATTTACATTAGGTTCAGCTTTATGTTCTATGGCTAAATCTCCTTCTGAGTTGATTTTATTTAGAATTATTCAAGGTATTGGAGGGGGCATGGTTATGCCAATAGGTATGGCAACAGGTGTTAGAATTACACCTAAAAATAAAATAGGTATATTTATGGGATTACTTGGTGTGCCAATACTTCTTGCACCAACTCTTGGACCCGTAGTTTCAGGTTATATTTTAGAATATTTCTCATGGAACTGGATTTTTCGTATCAATATACCAATTGGAATTATAGCAATCATAGTAGCTGCTTTCTTCTTTCCTAAATTTGAACGTAAAAAGGTTCCATCACTTGACATCTTTGGAATGATTTTAGCACCTATTGCTTTTGCAATGTTAGTTTATGGTGTTAATGAGGGAAGCAAAAATTGGACTTCGACTAACACTATTGTTGGATTGGTTGTGGGAAGTATTGCTTTGATTATATTTATTTTTGTAGAATTATCACAAAAGGAGCCTTTAATAGAACTTAAGGTATTTGGTTCTTTCAATTTTGTAAGTGGAATTGTGGTTTTATCCATTTTCCAAATTGTATTATATTCAGTAATGATTCTTGCTCCATTGTACTTACAAAATGTTAAAGGTTATACTACACTTCAAACTGGACTTATTCTTTTACCGCAGGGTCTTTCAACATGTATTATGTTACCGATATCTGGCAAGTTATTTGATAAAATAGGAGCAAAACCTTTGGCATTTACAGGATTAGCAATAGGAACTATTGTTTTATTTATGCTTTCAAAGGTATCTGGGACTACAAGTGTATCTTACATTGTCCTATGCCTTATATCGCTAGGTCTAGGAGCGGGAATTATTATGATGCCACTTAACGCTCATATGCTTCAAGCTGCGCCAAAAGACTTAATAAGTAGAGTAACTCCCTTAACTGGTGCTTTTCAACAAGTTGCTTTTTCCTTTGCTATCGCAGGAATGACAGGCTTTTTAACTTCACAAATGACTTATAACCTAGCTAATACTACAAACAAGTTAAGTGCTGCTATAAGTTCTTATGATAACACATTTTTACTCTGTACTTTTATAGCTATTGTCGGGCTTGTTTTGAGTCTTCTTATAAGAAAACCAAAAGTCAAAGTAGAAACAGATGATACTTCAGACTTATCCAGGATGGTATGATAAAAAATATTTAACTTGTTTAACACTAGGGTCTCGCCAACATTTCCTTAAGGTGGGGTTTGTCGGTTCCGTTGGCTCCACCCCTAAAATCAAATGCATACAATATAAAGAAAATTATATTGCATGCCTTTTGTTTTTTTAATAATTCATATTGAAGTTCGTATTACACATCAAATACGAACTTCAATATAAGTATCTGAAAATGTGGGTGGAGTGATTGATGGATCCTGCATTATGGAATAAGTATTATTCAAAATGGTAGTAGATACTTACTTCTATTACTGTATGGGATAGGTAATAGGTAGTAGTCCCGTAGTATAGACAGTAGGTACGACATAGTAGTGGGTGTATTCATGTAACATGGACAGTGAGTACCATAGATATAGACATATAATAGATAGGGTTAATAATACATTAATGTTTATAACTGTATACATATTGGACAACGTACCTACCTTATTCACAGTAGACATAGGTTACACTATAGGTAAACAAACGGTTGTTAAGTAATAATATAATAAAATACGTATATACGTACGCGTTGTTCCAATTTTATGTTTCCAAGTGACTACCCCCATCCTTCTAATTCATGGTATCTGTATATAGTGTTGTTCCTGAACATGATCGTATAATATATTTTTTACATTTCAAGAAATAACTTTATATTTTTCTGTAATTTTTTAGTGAAAATATGATTTATGTATTCAGTAATTATGTTTTTAACCGATTAATATAGAATAACACTTTACAATTAAAAGACCTTCTACACTTTATCGTATTAGAAATAAATAAAAAAAGAATTAGTTTCCAATAGGCTAGTTCTTTTTTTATTACATAGGAAACAGCTTGCGGAAACCGCTGTGGATAACATTCTAGCTAAAAATCAGATAAATATGAGATGATGCTACACTATTTAATACTCGACCGTAGGAATATTTTTTTCTTCTCTTTCATTTA
>Ga0209125_1001513_pt1 | contig 21310 bp, 24 predicted proteins | sample BarGraIncub1131A_FD_184503 | JGI IMG/M metagenome (GOLD analysis project Ga0209125, IMG submission 184503) | Arctic peat soil microbial communities from Barrow, Alaska - Barrow Graham LP Incubations 11-31A (SPAdes) (version 2) | ecosystem: Environmental > Terrestrial > Soil > Wetlands > Peat...
TTTGCAGCGAAAATGAAATCTGCTTGCATAACCTGATCAACTGAAATTATCTGAGCGTACTCAGTCGGTTGATCAGTGCGTTTCACAGTGTCGGGCGGTGCGGTGCATGAATATGCAAATAACCCGACCAAAAAAATAAGAGACAAAACTAACTTTCTCATGATACTTTGCTTTTTTGGGTTAATAAATTACAATGTCAAATCTCGTTATTCTCATTGCTACATTAAAGGACAAAAAACCTATGTCATTTGGTCAACTCGATATATTCATCAAATGTGATTGTGCTAAACGGATTGTGACTTTTTACGGTTTGCCGAATAGACTTTACACCCCATTTAATAAACCAGAAATGATGAGGCACTCCATAAACAACCTGAGTAATTTTGTCCCTGCTTTCAATTAGTCCATTGAATACACCCTCCTGAGTACAACCATTGATTGTCATCCAAATACTTGAATAATCAATACATTTCAGAGTAATTGTTTTTCCATCCAGATAAATTAAACTGTCCTTAACCTCTGCTTTTACTCGATATTTAGCTTCTATTTCGGTTGTGGATGCGCTTTGGACCCTTTTAAGTTTAATATTCAATCCATCGATTGTTTTTACCAGACCATCCCTGTTATCCTCCAACTCCTTTTTTTTAAGTATTAAAACCTGAACATCAGCAACCGATAGGCTGTCTTTATCGCGGTAAAACTTCGCCTTTTCCATGAGAGCGGTCTGGTTACCTTCTGTGCGAATTCTCTCCTGCTTTTCGCTGCTGCAGCTTTTCACCGATATTGCGAGAGCAATGGCCAATAGGATGGCTAATCCAATAATGTACTTTATCATGCTGATGGTAATTTAGTTATTAATGCTGATGTTTCTTGTTTTACTTCTTCGTGTTTGAGTTCTTCAATTTTATTTTTAAACATCCAAACAAACACCGGTGCTGCGATTGTAGTCCATATAATGGCCAATGCTGCTGCTCCTTCAGTTACAGTTGTCGCTTTATAAAGAGCATAGCCAGAAAATACGGTAGCAATTAGGATGCAAAATGCTCCGATCTTTCGTACACTTGAAGGGTTTCCAGATACAGCATCAAAGGTTCCGTTTTTCTTATCTTCCATTTGTTCCATTTATTCGGTAAAAACTCTGATAGACCATCCCTTGTAGTAGATCCACTGGGTTGGTTTATTGGCACAAATTCGGTAATACTTATACAATCTTTCATACTTGTATATTTTGATGAATTGGTCAGAGGTCATTACTGTCCTCCGGTTCAACTTTAAGATTGAATCATTCAGGAGAAACACTGAGCTATTCAGCGTTTGTATTGAATCTTTCAAGAGTACGATATAATTCCCTTGATCAATATATTTCGGTTCCGGTTTAACCTGGCTGTTGGATGTGCATCCAAACATCATGATGATTACAAAGGAGAAGATTAACTTTTTCATGCCATTAAGTTTAATTTTTCAACGAGTTCATTGGTTACATGTCCGGTCTGAGCAATATCCACAATGGCCTGGGCCCTCTTTATTGCAGGAACTGTGCCTTCGTTTACAGCAGAATCAACTAACAGATCTGCTATGGATTGATTGTTGATTTTATCCCCACCGATTTTATCCCAGAAGTTGATTTTGTAGAATTCAATTGTCGAATCCTTTAATGCAGCATTACCTGTCAGACTCTTTGGAAAATTCGGTTGATTTTTGGCAGTGTCAACAATTGTCCATCCTGACCAATTAGGCCAGAACTTGCGGGCCACTCCACGGTAGGTTTCCCCTCCGTTGTCGTTTGGATCATTAGCATATCTCCCTTCTGTGAGGAGTACTTTTGTGATTGCCGGTTTAAAATTTGCCATTATTATTTAGCCTCATCTTTTAAAATGTCTTTAATTTCTTTTTGTTCCTCCTGGTGGATGAACTTTGTGTTTTTTTCAATTTGTTCTTTAGTTGCAACCCATTCCATAATGTATTTTTTACCTGCCTCATAACCCTGAATCCCACCGACTGCCGATAAGCAAAGCACTACAACAAGAACCGGGATAAAGACAACCTTCCACTCAATTATGAATTTTAAAGTGTAAAGCAGTTTTTTGAATGGAAGAATAAAACTGATGACCTTAATTCTATCATCCATCTCATCCAATAATTTGTTAATCTCCTTAGTTGTAGTTTCGAATTTCTCAATATGAGGACAATTTGAATAATGAGATCCTTCCGCCTTGATAAGCACTTCGAGTTTCTCGCTGATCAGACCTACTTTTATACTTATTTTGTCACCACTTTTATTTATTGTGATTATCTGATTAGAAACCAATTCGTTTTGCTTATTAAATAGCTTTTCAAAACCTTCAATTTGCTTACTGAACAGCTTTTCAAAACCTTCTAACCTTGCATCCATCATTTTAATCATCTCTGCATCCATCATTTAATATTTACGCCGAGGCCGGTAGATTACGTTTATATTCCAAACTTAATCTTTGCCAGCGTTGTGTTAAAGGACAAAAAAACCCGATCGTAGTGACCGGGTTTAAATTTCTATGAAGGCAAATCTGAAGGATTACTTCTTTTCCTTGATCGCGTCCTTTGCTTCAATCAGCTTCAGCGCCATGCAGATGTTCGTTTTATTCAGCTTTTTGTCATCCTCTTTTTTTCGGTACTCGGAGTACATCAGGTTAAACTCTTCGGCTGAAAAGTCAAACTCCCGGCTGAAATCGGTATCCGGATCAATTTCGCCCTGGTAGAACAAGTCGGGTTTGATCTTTGCCTTTTCCTCTTTGGTGAGTTTTGTTTTGTCCAGGATACTTTTACCGATCATCTGCTCTGAAGTATTCCCCTCTGCTGGCAAGAACTGGGCTGCGCTCAGTCGGTCACTTGCGGTAAGTTTCATTTTCATTAGGCTACAACCCCCTCCGCTGCAATGATTTCCAACTCCGCTTTGATCTCTTCGATCAGTGCAGCAACATCAGTTACATCTATATTGCCGTTCATGCTTACAGATGACTGTCCGTTACCCTGTCGCGTAACGTTGATGTAAGTGGGTTGCGCTCCCTCTATGATTGCTGGCAGGTTGCACCCGGCATTGATGCCCTGAGGCTGTTCCCCTGTTTTGCGCTCATAGTTGATGTTAACGTCAACTCCCGCAATTTTGCCGAGGATCGTTACTGTTGTCCTCTCCGTTTTCGAAATAGTTTCCATGATTTTAAAATATTAATAATGAATTTATTGAATGATAAACTTGTATTTTTTGAATAACCGAAGACCCTGAATCCTAGCTTCTACCTCGTGCGGATCAGTGTAATGTGATCGTTTTGAAGTTTTATAAGTCAGTGCCCGAAATTGAACCATATTACTGCCTAACTGTTTTAACTCCCCCTTAGACATTTGCCGAACATGAACCAGTTCGTGTGCCAACGCTGACATAGCATCCTGATAGAATAGAAGCGTTGAAATGGCAATTGTAAAGGCCCCTTGATTGTCGAAGGTGACAGCCAAATATTCATTTTTAATCAGTCCATCTACCGGCTGGATGATAACTCTACAACTATCAACATTCAAATCCTTGAGGCATTTTTCTGCAAACGTGTCAAGATTCCAGCATGTTAAATTCACAATATTATTTTCGCCCTGTCCGTAAGCGGGGCAAATCAATAATAAAGCAAGAATTAACAATGCTGTTTTCATGCTTTATATAAGGTTATCGAAGTATAGGTAATACACATCTCCATCAGCTAGTGGCATTAATTCAGCTGGAATAGCATAAGTAAGTGATTGGTCAGGTAATAATCTAACCAATGTGGACACTGTATATGTTGCACTTTGAACACCTGCATTAATTTTATAGGCATATAGTGTTGCTCTTAAAACGCTTGTATTACAAAGTGTCTCAGTCCTTAAAAATGCACCGGAAGAAACATCTGTAATATCCGCAAATACATTAAAGGTTCCTGAGAAAATCCCGCCGGTTGAAACGCCTAAACCTGTAGCAGAGCCCCAAACCAAGCCAACAGTTTCACCACCACCTAAACCAAGCTTTAGAGCGGCTTTATCCCTATTTGCTAAAGTATTATTTGCAGTACATGCACCAAGTAAAGCAGGTACACCAACTTTAAGGGTTACTATTCCTGAGCATTGAGTTAATTTGCCCTGCCAAACATTTGTACTTCCGAACCATACTTCAATATTTCGCGATACTGTTTGGCCGGTTCCTGGGGCTAACATTGATAAAACGATATTCATTTCTGAATTACCAACAATTGTATTGGTTAAAAAAGAGGCAACTTCAACACCATCAGAAAGAACAAAACATTTAGTATTCAGATCAGACCAATTTATTTCCCCTAGATTTAAAAAGATTCCTACATTAACATACGTGTTGGCCTCTGCTGAACCGGCTGGATAGGTACCGTAGGGAAGTGTCAAATAAGGAGTAATTGCATTGTGGTTATACCCGCAAAGATTGGCCATATCGTAAGGGTTTGATTTTGGCCTGTTAAGTAATAATCCTCCGGACACATACCATTCACGGGGCCCAAACCCTGACCATTTATTCACCTTTGCACTCAGGTAAATAGTTCCAAGATCATTACTGCCTTCACCAATTACATCCCGAATTTCAGATGGGATATCAACTGAGCTGCAATCAATATAATTTGAACCTACTGTGATATCTGCCTGACTAGGGATGGAGGCCCGGTTCTTCAAATCCTGAGCAGTAAATCCGGCGTATGTATATAGTCTTTTGCTCATGCTGCTATTTGTCTTTTTAGTTGATCAATTTCATTCTGCTGTTGCTTAATTGCTTCTACCAGTAAAGGGATTAGCTTGTCTGCTTTATAACCCATAAAATCAGTATTCCATAGTTTCCCGGTTGCTTCAGGGAGGATGGCGTGAACATCCTGTGCAATCAATCCGATATCCCGACGGTTCGTGTAACCACCGAGTGACATCGCCTGATCGGTATAATTAAAAAAGTATCCGGTAAGTGATTTGATTTTCTCAATGGGGTTGGTGATGGTTTCAAAGTCGGTTTTAAGTCTGCGATCTGAGGCGGTGTAGAATTGCATTGTGCCGAGGCCGATTATATTGCCAGAAGAGGTGATGTTACCCCCAAAATACCCAGCCCCATTAACTGCTAATTTGTTATTGCTTATTTCTGTGCCAGAAGAGTATCCTATTCCGACATTTCCGGCGTTAGGAACAAGAGAAAGATTTCTCCAGGCAATACCGCTTTCGGCTGGCTGAATGTATCCTAAGTTTAAGATTGGATCATAACCGATTGACATAAACTTAGCGTTAATTCCACCTAACGCAGTTACCCTTAATTGTGAATTACCCGGATTGTTTACTGCTGAAGAATCAGACCGAAATACATCAAGCGGTGACCCAGGATTAGATATGCCAATACCTACATAGCCGTTGTCGAAAATTGATGAGTTTACAAAACTGCCACCATTCCATTTTGGTATATAATTTACCGAAACTCCATTGATTTGAGAAAGTAAAGCGTAGTTTGCCGGGGTGAAATTGCCAGTATGCCAATAATCGGATCTGCCATTTAACAAACCAGCTTCACCAGCATAATTTGCACTGTTGGCATTTGCTGCATAGGCAACGCTCTTATTTATATCTGCCGTATTGTCAACCAGATTCAATCCTACGAATGCTTTATTGTGAGTTGTCTGGCTGTGAGTATAAGCAGTATTCCACTGTATAGAGTTACCTCCCGTCGTGGAAATTGCCAAAGCAGTTAAATTTTGGTATATCTGGACATCACAGGTCGTGCGATTAATTCGCATCGCGTTCGATCCTTCCCAGCTAAATATGTACAAATCATCGTTGTTATTGGCATTATATTCTCTCTGTCCAAAGAGCCATTGATCTACGCCATTGCTTTTAAAAACAACACCCTGATAAACTGCAGGGAAGTTTATGGGATTTTGCCTACTTAGGGTAATGGTATGAGCATTTGATGCTCCGTTACTATTAAAAATTCCAACGCCATTAAAAGTTGCACTTGTTCCTGTTAATGGACCTGTTAATTCTCCACCGGTCAATAATAAATAAGCATGTGAACTCTGACTGTGAGTATAAGCCGTATTCCAATTAACAATTCTTGCATCAGCATCTGAGAGATAAGGATGCGTGTGAACTGCCATCTTTGTGTCCAGTGCTCCCTGTAATCCGGTAACCTGGCCGATGGTGTGGGTGTGTATGGCTGGCGCTAGGGCTGATTGGTTTATCCTGGCAAAGTGAGTACCATTGTACATGATCAGATCACCATATACGGAATTTTGAACATCATCGTCAACGTCTGACAATCCCCACAAAGTTGTGGATCCACCGCCACCGGTACCACCCACACCGGCTCCAAAAAACTGAATAGTTCCATCAACGACTAACTTGCCTGTTATATGCATATCAGTTGAGACAGTCATAGCTGCTCCATCCCATCCAAATTTCTCAGTCCAGGTAGGTTTACTGGTTATTTCTCCCCAGCTGGGCACATATCCAATTGGTCTGTATAATCCTGCATGATTGCCCCAACCAAAGGCAGTACTCCAATTGGCAATTCTCGCGTCGCTGTCTGATAGGTAAGGGTGGGAGTGACCGACTGTTGCGAAATTTGAGATATTGTACCTGGCAAAATGAGTCCCGTTATACATCGGAAGATCACCATAAATTGAATTAACCATGTCATCAGCAACGTCGGTTAATTCCCAGAGTGCGGATGCTCCGCCACCACCGGTGTCACCACCGGCACCAGAACCAAAGAATTGTATTGTTCCATCAACTACTAACTTTCCGGTTATGTGGACATCAGAAGAAATAACAGTAGCTACGCCGTCCCAGCTCATTCTGTTTACCCATTCTGGTTTTTCGGATATTTCTGCCCATGTCGGAGTCCATGTATCAGGTCTGTAAGGGTGGGTATGTAATACGGGCGCGTAGGCATTTGCCAGTGTTAATAGGCCTTCAGGACTGACAGAAAAAAGATTTGATAAAGAGTTGAATGGTTTCTCTGTGAGATCTCCCCATTTTGAAACGCCAACTCCACCGGATACACCATTTACCTGAAGTTTTCCATTTACAACTGAGATTGTAGTTCCATCAACGAGGCCGGGAAGTGCAGATCCCCAGAGTTGGGCCATGGATAGTTTTTGCCACGCCTGGGCAAAAGGGCTTTGAACAGCCATCAAAAGGCCGTCAGAATACTGAGCTACCGGAAGCCCGGACAGTAACTCAGTTAAAAAAAAATCAACCGGCACCTCCAATGCTGGCAATGAATCAAATGATCTTTCAAGATTGAGTAACTGACTTTCGGAGGCCAACCTGTAATTGAATTCGTAATCAAACAAGTCATCAGCGGTTGATCCTACAATCTTCGAGCTCGCTAAAACAATTGATCTTACTGCTCCATCTTCGCCAACCAGATAACGACGCCCGGAATAGAAAAAGTCTTCAATCCACCGGCTTTCATCGACTGTTAGGAATCCGGTTGACTGTTTGATTTCCCGTTTCTTATCGGTTTGATATTCCTGCAGGGATTCATCACCCATTTCGGCAATTAAATGCTCGAGCTTTTTATCATCCTCGGCACTACCTGTGAGCGATATGGAATCAATACCTCCCATTGTATTCGCCCAGATAAATATTTTTTCTTCGTCATCCGAATTCCGGAGGCAATACCGTTGCACATAACTTAACCGGGTCCCGGCAAGATCTTCGAACCATACTTCCCAGGCAATCGGGTTTTTCTTTACGAATAGTGAATTGATCGAAGGCCAGCTGACGTCTACAGCCAACAACTTGCCGGCATCGAGCGCGGTAAGCAGCATCGAGGCATCAGTATTATCCTGATAGTATGCTTTTGCTTTCAAATTTCGGGCTGCATTGGTATAAACTGTCAGCCATTCGGGTTGATGCTGCAATATTGTTTTATCCTGGATCTGCCAGGTAAGGAAATGTTCATTTACAAATGCAATGGCCATCGATCCAAGTTCCAGTACTCCACCCTTGATCACACGGAAAGCAACGGCGGTACCGTCAATTGTCGCGGTGAAATCAGCAAAGCCGGAAGACTGTTCTGTGATCAGGTTTGTTCCTGGTAATGTAACTGACAATACTTTGTTAATTACTGTGCGGAGGTCGATTTCTACGATGTTGCCTGCGCCGGGCTGGTAGATCTCATTCAGAATCTGTTCAGCTCCCTTGTTCAGCTGCAGCGCGACAGCCACTGCAGAGGTGACAACAAACTTTTTGAGGTTCCCTGCAAAAGAAAGCGAATCGGGTTGTTGAACAATTACACTCATTTATTAGATTTTTCTGCAAGGTAGCGCGATGGGGCAGTGCGATAAAGGACAAAAAAGAAGTCTGAATCAGTATTTACAGAATGAAAGGATTTGCAGAATTAAAAAAACGTGTAGGGGCAATCCTGTGTGATTACCCCTGCACGCCTACGATGTAAACCCTTCAATCTTTACTGTGCCTTTGTGAGGTAACTCATAATTGATTTTATCCAGTATAACTTCGATGCCGGAGATGTTGTAACGTTTACCCCATTGCAGTGCGAGTAACTGAATAAGCGACAGATCAATATATTTAGTAAATGCACGTGCCCGATAGGTTTGCCAGTTGATAAAATCTTTATAAACTTTATCGTACAGGTATGAAGGTTTAAGCGATAAACTGGTATCAACCGATGTCTTGATTTCCGGATCAGAAAAGAATTGGTCATATGACGTAAAGGGATAATTGGTTCCGTTAAAAGATTTTTTACCATGATAAAGCGAAATAGCCAAATAATCAATATTATCCAATATTACCGAATCCTGATAAGAACTTGGGGTACCGGAAAACCCCGGCAACCACGGACACTCCATAATGCCTACCCATTTTTGTTGTGGAATGTTTACTTTTATTTCTATCATATTTTCTGCTTTCCCTTCGCGCGCCTCCTTTAGCCGTCCATACTCCATCCATGATAGCGTATTATCGTCATTTTGAACTACAATGTAATCCCTTGCATAATCTGTAACATGCATAATGCGTCCAATCGGCCATGCTGCAGGCAATGTGTTTTGAACGGTTGAATAGGGAGTATAGTCATATTCAAGATCTTTGTCGTTGTCCTGTGAGGAATACCGGAGTGCAAATCCTTGCATTGCCGCAACTTCTTTATGCTCCCATCCCTTTAATTCTTTAATGTTCAGGTTGTCGGTATTTTCAGGGATAAAAATATCTTTTTTGAATATAATTCGCACCTCATGTTTCCGGTCGTCAATAATAAACATCAGGCAAAACATTTTTTTAATAGCATCCAGAAACTCAAGTATATCAAGATCTGGCATCAGAGATGCATACTTTAGCGATGGTAAATCTGGATAAATGATCGCATGTCCAGCTTCCAAATTCTGATAAACAACCTCCATTACTTTACCGTAAATAATTGCCTTATTGAATTCTGAGGCTGTAAATTGATCTTCTATAATCGTTAATCCTGCATTTTTAAGAATCGCATTAACCACAAATGATACCTTAAACTGCAAGGCAAAATAGGATTTAAAAATGTTTGAATTAGCTGGTTCCTCCCACCAGGTCGTCATGTCAAAATTGATTCCCATTACCATTTCTGTACCAGATGCAAGATGACGATTAACGTGTTTTTTCTTGAATTCGCCTGTAAAGTCACTGATCCAAAAAGGGGTTACCACATATTTTCCGTTATCAGTTACGTTTGCGTCATTCCATTCGTTTAGTTTGGCTTCCACCGCGGGATAAGTGACGTATTCTGTTCCAAAATAGCCATCCGTAAGGGGCCAGGACTCACCGCCAAAATCAATGTCTGCTAACTTTAGGTCAGTCATTTTTTGCGAAAATTCTGTATTCCCACTTTTTAGAATTACGCCGATCTCTTCTTCGGTAATAGTATCGTATTCCACTTCCCCACGGAATACCTGCAGTCCGGAATCTTCGAGAACAAACGACTGATCTGCGATGTCTCCCACTCGCTGTAATCGCCCTGGCCATCCAAGCAGGTATTGATTTTGGAATGTTGGTACAGGAAAAGGGAATGAAAAAGACCCGGTATCATCGTTTAAAAGCGGTGATGACCGCTGAATGCTTATTTTCGTATCAATCGGTATTGCAACTGGTTTACCTGCTATCGTGAGCTTCATTTCTTATATATTTTCGAGTTGAATTTTGTGATATCATCCATTGCATCGGAGAGACCGTTATTACCGAACTTATTCACGCCAATACCTCTTTTAATAGTTGCATTCAGATCTGCGATTACTGCCACTAATTCAGGATCACGTCCGACTATTACAGATGAGGAAGGAGAACCAACTGATGACGATTGCGATGTTGTATTTCCTCTGGATGAATAGCCTCCTATGCGGCTCATAGATTGCACTGCCGGGTTAAGATCAAGCCGTGTATTTGCATTTGTTTGTTTTAGGGTTTGAATCATATTTTTAAGTGGTTGCAGACCAATACTTCCTACCTCTTCTTTTGTGACTACATACTCCCCTTTATGCACAATTCCGGCAGGTTCGTATTTGCCACCATCACCGGTATAACCGCCTTCGGCTTTACCTTTTATGAAATTTCCAATAGTTTGAGCAACAATAAGACCTGTCTGTAATCCTGCAAATAAATTATTTGAAGATATTGGAGCGGCTGCCCATGCTGCAGCTGCTGCCGGAGCTGCGGGACCAAGATATCCAAACTCAATGAGTGCAGTACTGTAAATAGCAGCATTTGCAGCTGCAGCTTTTATCCAAATATCAGCTACAGCCAGAGCCTGCGAAAACAAAAACATAGCCTTACCTAATGCTGATTCCTGACCGAAAATAGATGTCAATGCCGACATATATGCCTGACCCATTTCTATTTTTCTTGAAACCATATTGTAATAAGCTTCACTTTCATTTTTGTTCAATTGCGCAACCCGATCATGATATCGATCTTCTGCGGCAATCAACAGATTAGCATTACCATTTGCTAATTCTTGCTCATAAGCATACTGTTCTTCAATGAGTGATTTTCTATTATCAAAATATTCCTGCAAGGTATCTAAGCTTAGAAAAGGGAGCGAGGTATCATTTTGGGATACTGAATTAAATCCATCTGCAATTTTTTGTTTTTTCCTTAAATCCTCAGCATTATCCAGATCGGCAATTTTTTTATTGTGTGCCGCAGTTCTTTCCTCAATGGTTGCATTGATTGTATCTTTCAGATCTATTTCTTCTTTTGAAGTTCCTATAACAGCATCTAATCGTTTTTTTAGTCCTATTTGTTCTTCTTTCCATCGCTGCTCTTCGATGGCTTTTTCTTTTGCAATACCATCTTTCAGATTGTCAATTTTAGCATCGGCCAGTTCTTTTTCGGCTTTCAGGAGTAAGTCTTTTACAGTTTGCTGTGTTTTTACCTGTTTTTCAAGAAATGCAGCCGAAGCGTCTTCATATTCTTTGCTTCCAACTTTGTAGAGATTCATTTTCGCCTGCAGGAATGCGAATTCCTGAGCAAGTAATTCTCCGTTGTACTGATCCTCTGATGTTTTTCCCTCCAAATGTCGTTTATTGATCGATGCTACCTCTTTTTTATTCGCCGCTTCGAGGGCTTCGAGTTTGTCTTTATCGTCAGCTTTATTCTCCTTCTCTTTATGTTTTAGTGTTTTTTTGTCGTCAGCGCCCTCCTTCGCAGTACCTAATTCTTTTAATTTTTTAATCTCTTTTTCAATCGATTCAACTTTTCTATTTCGATCTACAATTTCTTTGTCGGTAATACCAGGCATTGCATTAGCACGTACCAAATCCTGTTCTAAAAGTTTAATTTTATCCTTGGTCACTTTTGTTGGATCTCCGCTACCCGATGCCTTTCCGAGCGACTTCTGCCTATCTTCCAGTAATTTTATTTGATCATCAGCCAACTTTATCTGTTTCTGATAGTGGTCAATTTCATTTTTGTTCTCAGAATCTTCCGCTTTTTTAAGATGGTCACCATAAACTTTTCTGGAAGAGATAAGTGAAGACAACTGTTTTTCGATAGTCGCAATCTCCGATTCATTTATCTCCGTACTAAGCTTGGTGCTTGAAGTTGTTAATTCTCCCTGCCTTTTTGTATAATCAACCAGGGTATTATTAAGCTGCTGATATTCAATATTTAATTTCGAAATTTCTTCATCTGCCTTTTTATCACCTATCCGAAATCGTTCTTTTTCAATTTGATTTAATCTTTCTTCTATTTCAAGTTTGCGCTCTTCTGCTTTTGTGGCTGCGCCGCTAATCGCGCCTGATTTCGCGTTTAATGCCGCAAGCCTTATCCTTTCGCCATATTTGGTGTTCACTTCTCCCAGCCTTACAGATAACTGCTCGTTGGTTATTTTCTCATCGTCAATAAATCCCAGGAATGCAGGAAACTCTTCTTTTAATTTTTTAATCAACGTATTACGGAGTTCTTCATTATCATTTGTCCGCATTATTGCCCCAACAACTGCATTCAGCTTATCACGTTCATTAACAATTTCGCTTGAATAGCCACTCATTAAACTTTTTTCTGCCTCAAGCATTTGATTATGTGTATTGGCAGCTGCTGCAGCCTCTTTCTTTTTCTGAGTATAAAGGATTAATGCAGTTACTGTAGCAGCAATACCAGCCGCAATAAACCCAATAAGATTGCCTTTTGTTGCTGCATTGAAAATACGCATCGCCTGCGTTGCACGTGTTAAATTTCCGGTCAATAATGCCTGAGCTACAGCTACTGCCATAATAGCTGCGCGTTCTGTATTGAGCCATATCACCTTCAGTTTGGAAAGTGCAATAGAAATTCCTTTACTTACAATTCCGCGACCGGTCCATAAATTAGAGATTTGGGTAACAACGGTATATGCAATGACTGCGGCTGTAGCTGTGATAATTACTGATTTGTATTTTATTGTTACATCGACTATTGCAGAAATTAAAGCGAGTGTTTTCCCAAACCAACCCGTTACAAGTGTAAGTGCCGGAGCAAGCTTTTGTCCAAGTTCTATAGAGACAATATTGATCCTGTTTTTTGCCTGATCGAGTTTGGCGTTGTTGTTATTGGTATTGATTGCAGCCTGATCAATTGCAACATTGGTTCCGGTAACTGCTTTTTCATAGTTTTTCAGCTCGCCAACATTGTTGATCAGGATTTTGGCTGTTGTTACGTTTTCGAGGCCAAACAATTTTGTTAGTTCGGTGACATCCATGTTCTTTTTCGCGAGATTTTCAAAGGCAGTTGTCATTCCAACGATTGCCGGATTGGTATCGTCTGCACCTTGCTGCAAACCAATTAATACTGCCTTCAGCGTACGGCCGGCAATTTCGGGTTGCGAAATACGTGGAGCCAGGGTCTCGATTGTTCCAACCAGTGTTTCAATACTAATCCCGGCATCGGCAGCAACAGTACCTGCTTTTTCGAAAGCTGCAGTAATATAGGGTATTTCGCCTGCCCCCTCTTTAGAACCAGCGGCGATTGAATTAATGATCCGCCGCGCTTCGGAAGCGGGAACATTGTACTGGTTCATTACCATCGTGAGCCCTTCGATTGCTGGTTGAAGTTCTATTTTTGCAGCATTAGCCAGAATAATGGCATTTTCTGTTACGCTTGCAAGTGCTTCTTTGTTTTTCAATAACTCAGGACGGGCTGAACCCACTTTTGTAAAAGCATCGACAATGTCCTGGGCACCTTGTCTTACCTTTATTCCGCTTTCAAGCGTGGATGTGCTTAGGTCTTTTGCCTTTTGCGCAAGCCAATCAAGCGATTTACCAGTCAATCCAGTAAGTGCTGATAAGTTACCTACCCTCTCTTCGAAATCGTTAAAGGATTTTACTAAACTCTTAAATCCCATCACAACGCCTGTGAGCGAAGCAATACCTGCTGTGATCAACCCAAAATAGCGGTTGATACCGTCTGCCATACCCCTGAAACTCCATGAGTTTCCTATGGCAGCAATCTGTTGATTGTGCTGTGCCATAATTCCGCGTAAAGTGCGGATCTGACTTGCAGCGGCAATGTATTCGCGGCTGCCGATTGTCATTCTTGACTGTTGGTTAATAAGTTTTGTCATTTCTGCGCGTATGCTTCGCACGTCATTACTAACCTGTTGGCCATTAATGTAGAGATTGATCCTGCGGTCGTAACTTGCCATTTCTTTTGATTTTTGGCTAAGTTACCGGAGGGAAGAGGAGAGGGAAAGGACAGATTTTAAGTGCGATTACACGGATTAATACAGATTACACGGATTGGGGAACGCAAATAAACCGGGAATTCCCGGTTTATATTGTGATTAATATTTAAGTCAAGTATAATGAATTCACAAGACACTTAAGAGCCAGACGTATCCTGAACCATTATAATGGAGCTTAAAGCCGTTGGATTCCATTGCGGTATTGATATCAGCTGTTGAAATGGAAGGTAGTATCTGTTCCATTTCCTCAAGCAACTCCTGGGTACTTTTCATTTCGTCTGCCGAGGCTGGGGTTTCGGCAGGAGTATAAAAAGCCATCAATGCATCAAAAAGCTTCTCGGAAAATGATGGCGTTGGCTGTTTTTCGTCGTTTTCGTTCATGGCTTAAGGTTTACGAAGGAAGGATAAAATCCTTTTGAAGGTAATTAAGTATATTCATTTGCTTCATGGCGACTGTAACGTCTTCTGGCTGCAATATATCCAATATCGATACAATCCAGCAAATAACGTCTTTTATAGATGAAATTTTTGAATCTAAAATTTCATTATTGTGTTCTTGAAGAAGAAGAAGAATATCAATAGCATCAGGGGTGAGGATAATTCTTTCAATTTCGATGTGGTGTTTTGTTTCTGAATTTTTCATGGTTTATGGTTTCATTAAGTATTTAAGATTCTGATTAAATGTGTTAATGAACTTGATCAATTCGTTAATTTCTGGAACTGATTCTTCTACAGCGTAATCAGTAGCCTCAAGCAATTCGGATATAGCATTGTTTAGCTCGTCCCGTATATCTTTAATTAGGGCATTGTCATCTTGTTGCAATCCCTTTAGATAGTTAATTGCCCGGTCGGTTAAAACCACACCGTTTATAATGGCGCAAGTTGCTGCTTTGTCTTCTGTATTTTTCATACTTTTGTAATGTTTTAATTTTTAATGGTTAAAAGTTAAACTTGCCCCCGGTTAGTGTTCGATGCACTTCCGGGGTTTTTTTAATTCTCTGTAGTAAGCTTTTTGTATAAAGAATGCATCTTACGAAGATCCTTTTTATTATAAGCCGCGGTAACAGTACGGAACATACTGCCATCTAAACCTGTTACATCAGGATGGCACAAAAAAGCAGCCTTGCGGTATAGCTTTTTTAGTTCTGTTAGTTCTGCTTCGGTAACGGCGCCTCCGAATAATAATTGATCAATGGTCAGGCGATTGCGGTTTTCGCGTTCCATACGTGCTGAATCAACCTCAAATTGGGTCATCAGCATTTTATCCATTATTTTGGAATAAATCTTTAACCGCTTCTTTTGCAGTTCATTCATTGGATAATCTTTTCGAATTTGCTGCAACAAAACCATTACCTGGTATCGCTTAACATGTTCTTTCCCATTGAATGTCAGGTAAGGAGTGTTTGAATCAAAATCAATAGAACATCTGTGATTGTCACGGGGTCTTAAAAAATTAATGGCACAGAATTTATACAAGTCATACGGACACAGGTTATTGTCTTTTGCAATATTCATTGTATTGATCGAATACAAATAGAATTTACCTCCTACTTTAAGAGAATATCCGCCGAAACGGTATTCCGATTTTTGATTGTATGGAGTAAACCGAAGCATATCCTTCTCATAAACGGCTGTCCATGCCTTTGTAAACAGATCATCCCACTCGTCGTTCCACACTAAGCGAAGCTTAACAATGTCAAAGAAAAGATGTAGATATATTTTACAAGGCAAATCACTCTCGTATGACCATACGAGCCCACTTTGATATTTCGGGTTTTTCAAAAATCTTATGAAATTATCCAAACGACTAAAACCTAATATCGGATAAACCTCTTTTACAGGCAAACTTTTACCCCAGCCTAAAATTTGTTTTGCGAAAGATTTAATCTCTATTTTATCGCCAACTTTCATTACTCACTTTTTTCTGAATTTGTGAGGGAAACACCCCTTTTCGGTAACACCCTTTGTTTTATTTTCCTCCTCACTTTTTTCTGAAATAGTGAGGGAAACGCCCCTTTTGACTAGTACCCCTTTCCTCCTCACTTTTTTCTGAAATTGTGAGGAAAACACCCCTTTTCGTTCACACGAAGGAGGGGTGTTTTATCCGGGTTACTGTTTTTTAATTACTCTTCGTCCTCCTTCGTTTTGCGAGAGAACATATCTTCCATTGTTTCCTTGAATTTATTCTTTGTAGCATTGCTGCGACGGCTTTTGGCATTGATCAATTTCTGATCTATTAAAAGTATTTCCAAAAAATCAGGATCCCGTTTTGCAAGTTGGTTTTTTAAGTCATCTTGTTTCGCCTTTAATATCACAGTTTCACTTATTGAATCTTGAATTTCGTGGGCAAATCCAAAAATAAGTTGATCAATAGTCATCCAAACCCAAACTTCGAATCGAGGATTTAACCAAGCTGCAAACTTCAATGCTAAAACTCTGTGCATCCAGGTACCAAATTTTTGATTTACCACAATCAAATCTTCTCGTTTTTCTACACCCAAGAAACGGGAATTCCCGTTTCTTAAACACTCTAAAATGAAATCTTCGGTGTTCTGATTCGCCACAAAATCACTCATTCTTTTGTTTGGAAACAGCTTCATCATTTCGGTAGCATTTACCATTACATTTTTCCCTTGACGGAGATCAAACTCGATCTCTACATCATCAAACACAAATTTCTGAATATTCATACTGTGAAGTATTAATTAATAATGGCACAAATATAGAATATATTATTTAATTATATTGTCTATATTAAAAATATATTTTTGAAATAAATTTAAATACTTACATTTGCTATTATTTTATAATATAAATCATGACGAAAACTATTAAAGCGATTACCGTAGATGATGAAATTTGGAATTCTGCGAAGGCGCAGGCAAAAAAAGAAAACCGCGGGATGAGTAATTTTATTGAAACGGTATTAATCAAGTACCTAGAAGAAACAAAGGAACAAGAAATAAAAAAACCCGGCGAATGACCGGGTTTTTTATTGCATTAATTAAAATTTTGCCAAACTGACAGATGAAAAAACATCTGTCAGTTGGTTTATTCTAGCAACTCGAACCGGAATTTTCCGGTTCGAGTTGCGATATCGCGACATTTACGAACTGTATCCACCGACTAAACCCACGCTTACCTATACATAACCGTAGTTTTTTATCTTTAAAAAACAACTCATCGTACTTTTTTGTGCTGTTACTTTGACAAATTGGGTTTTTCGTTTTTAATACCATTGTCAATATTTGTTTTAAAAACGCTTGTGTATATAGCATATTTGTTATAGATTTGTAATCTAATAATCCAAATAGAATATGAAATGGTCGGAATTAAAACGCAAGGCAATGAAAAAGGGGTGGTACTTAAGAAGAAATGGCAAAGAGCATGACATTTATGGACACCCGGATAAAGATTATGAAATACAAATACCAAGGCATGATGCTCACGAAGTTAAGACAGGTCTTTACAATAAACTTAAAAAGCAAATAGGGTTATAAAACCCTGTTTGCCAGATAAAATTAAAAGATAAACATGAAAACAACAGCATTAATAGAGAAGGGGAAAGATGGTACATTCGGGATCTTTACACCCGATTTGAAAAGTACGATCATAGGCGAAGGTAATACAGTTGCTGAATCGAAAACCGATTTCGAAAACTCTGTAAAGGAGATGCTTGCATCGTATTCCGAACGCGGAATAGAGGTGCCTGCCGAATTGAATGGCGTCGAGTTTGAATATAAATATGATATCTCTTCGCTGTTCAATTATTACAATTTCATTAACGTCAGTAAGTTTGCACAGGTTGCAGGTATCAATGCCTCATTGATGCGCCAGTACAAGACGGGCAAACAATACATCTCAGAAAATCAGGTTTCAAAAATCGAAGAAGCCTTTCATAAAATGGCCAATGAATTTGCAACTATCAAACTGATATAACATTAATATTTTTGTATACAATAAAAAACCCCGGCGAATGACCGGGGTTTTTTATTGCTTAAAAGTAATTTTTGAATGTTACCAATTATCTGTTTCCTTCATTTTTTTTTGAAGCGAAGCAAGTAAATTAGAAAATTCCTGTTCTGTTTTAAGAATGATATTGTAATAAGATTCATACACTTTAGCACTATTTTTAATCATATTCTTCGAAAGTTTTCCAGCACCTTCGACGTTTTTTGTAAACCATTCTGGGTCTCTGCCGTTTTTGAAATTGTCTTTTTGATCAAATAATTCTTTAAATGATTTTTCAACAGGTGCAATTCCACTCCCTTGAACATTGCTCTTTATTGTTATTTCAGTAATGTCGCATTTATATTTTCCATCTTTTATAGCGATACCTATGGTAAATGATGGTTGCCAATCTAATGTAATAGGAACTTTAATCAACCCACTCATAACGTAACTTTCTGTAATGTGTGAAGAACCTTTCCCAATTAATTTCCCAGAAACCGGATCATCCATCTTTAATACATCTGTTGCAGATTTAAAAGTTATGGCAAACCATTCGCGAGCAGAGCTATAAAGTTGATCCGCTGTTTTACCAGGAACTTCAATGACCTCGGAGTATTCCTGTGAGAATGTAAACAAGGGAAGAAATAACATGACGGCAATCAGTTTTTTCATAATAAATTTGATGATTGGTTTATCCTACAAACTTAACAGAAATAACTATCTGATCAACATTCTGGTTGCATTTACCGCAGCATCGGCATTGATATTGGCCAGTTTATCGGCCAGTTCGGGCAGGGATTGGGCAATGACAGGATTGAACCATTCGAAAGGCACTCTAACCTTACCCATATTGTTACTAAAAATCGAGTCTTCTTTGGCTGTACGCACAACCATTCCACCCTGCATTTCGTAACCGCGTCCAACGCCTTTATGCACAAATACACCGTGTCTCTCAAAAATGAATGATTGTCCGGTGATTACGCCATATGTTTTACGGTTTTGCGTTCTGATACTGTCTTCCAGTTTTCGCTCCGTACGTCCGGGACGCGTAATTGAACCCTCCTTGCCATGTGTTAATAATACTGCAGCACCGCGTAAATGTCGTTGTACCATCGATGCCCATTGAGTAATGGCTGCGTTCTGTTCTTCGATGTTTAAATCGCCTCCTGAAAATGTCGGGGTTATACCATTTCCACCATTAAGACCAGAAGCATAATTACCACCTATATTGTTTCCGTTCGCCATTGTAGTGTTTTTATTATTCAGGTACTTCCCGTTCAAGATCCCACTTCATCGGATCTACATCGGTTGTGAATGATGATGAGATGGTAAACGTGCAACGGATTCCAAAGTTTTTATCTGTTTCGTTGGCGATTAATGCAACCTGAACACTGCCCAGATCAAAATCACGTATCGCTTTTAATGCTGGGTTTCGCTTGTCAGATTTAATCCTGGCAATCATTTCGTCACAAATGGATTCCATATTGTCCCAAACCTCGTGCATCTTATCGAAATCATTTATATCGCTCAGGTGATCAACCAGAACAAATGCGCCTGTGCGTTCTTTCATCACATTATCGCTTTGTTTGTCACTGAGCGAATACCGGTATCCTTCAAGAATCAGTGCAGGATAGTTCACATTCTTGAGGTTGCTCAGGATCTCTTCGAGTTCAAATCGGTAAAAATGCTTTTCAGTAATGCTATGACCGATCGTAACATGTTGTGTTGCGAGGGTTTTGAAATATTGGATAATTTCAGAAAATTTTGAATTCATAATTATATGGATTATTAAAGGATTACACGAATTAGCGTTTTGCGTTCTCTTTATATTTGGTGGTCAAATGACGGAATACTGTATTGACCGGAAGTTCGGCATAACGATCGCGATTGATCAGATCCTCACCAACGAGGGATTCAAAAAGTTTTAACCATCCTGATTGTTTTACCTTTTTTACATCTTTCTTTTCTGTTTCCGAATCTTCGCCCGGAGACTGGAATATCAGTGGATAACATTTTTGAAGCCAGCAAAGTATCAGCGAGTAATTAAAAGCAATTGCTTTACGTATTTCAATATCAGCATTCACAATTATCCAAACCCTTTCTGAAATAGTTTCGCTGTCGAATGTTTCACCTGGTAACAGGTAAAGCGACGCAACAAAGTTGTCGAGCGCCTTCACATCTTTAGTGGCCATCCAGTCGTTATAATACGAATCGGCAAAAATAAACTGACCGAAGGGCATTGCTCCAAGTTTTGGTTTCGGGCAAACGAAGTCAGTTCCGTGGATCTCCCTGATGATAAATTCAGAATGAACATTCCCTGCCTTGCTTACAAATTCAATCCCTTCAGATAGTTTCAACAGATCGTAAGGATGAAGTTTTTTCAGCAGATTCTGAGCAATACCTGTAAGAACAGATAGAAAGCGAAAGTCGGGTTCTGCACCGTGGATGGTGTGCGAGATGGCCAAAAACTGACGTTCGGTCAATTCATCCCATGATGTTGGAACTGTGCCTTTTGCTTTTCGATTGAAAAACAAAAACGGGTATGTGATTGCTATATCCATCATGCCCAGAAGGTTTTTTTATCTGTATTATCCCTGCGGAAAAGTTTACCGGTCGAAGGTGTTACATCGGTCCAGTCAGCAGCCTTTACTTTTAGGTAAGTACGTAATTGATCTAAAAAAGCATTTCCGATATTGCGGTTGCGCATTACCAATATTGCAATTCGATCTGATGAAGAAGGTTTGTGTTCGGTATCATTTCCTGCAAATGCCATTGTGGATGAGAAATAAAGACCGTTATCCAGTAGGTCGGCTCCACTCTCTTCCATCAAATATGCAGATGCAAGAAAAGCAATTGGCTTACGAACATAGGGAAGTAATGCCTTTACTTTTTCAGATGGAGCTTCCTTTACGATCTCTGATTTCACGTATTCATAGGCAATGGGTCCCAGTATTGTGGCAATCTCAGTATCTTCAATCAGTTGCATATGTGGCTTCATCCGGAGAAAGGTCAATCGGCTTTTATTGATGAAAACAATATTGTTGAAGATTTCCGTCTTCTGAATCAATGCAGTTTTAAACAACGTGCAGGCAGTGGATGCAGAGAATTCAGTAAAGCTGGTAAGGTTTGATTCAAGGTATTGCAAAACAG
>Ga0209125_1001514_pt1 | contig 21305 bp, 14 predicted proteins | sample BarGraIncub1131A_FD_184503 | JGI IMG/M metagenome (GOLD analysis project Ga0209125, IMG submission 184503) | Arctic peat soil microbial communities from Barrow, Alaska - Barrow Graham LP Incubations 11-31A (SPAdes) (version 2) | ecosystem: Environmental > Terrestrial > Soil > Wetlands > Peat...
GTGCCCAAAGGAGCCAAAACCGTTACCTTGCCTGAAAATCAAAAAATAAAAGTGTTCGCAATTACGGTGGCAAAAAATGGAAGCGACGACGTCCGGGTTTTGCAACCATTGACGGATGATTTTTCGAATAGCAGACTGGTGGAATTGAGAAATAATTGAAGAATTCAGTGAATATCAACATAGAGTATATGTCCATTGACAAAGTTGCTGGCTTTTGAAGCAAGGAAGAGTGCCGCATTAGCCACATCCTCCGGTTCACCCCATCTGCCTGCCGGTGTGCAGGTCATAATAAGATCGTTAAAGCACTAAAAAGCGTTGTACATCCAGTATTAAAGTATCAAAATTGCAATGGAAAGTACTATTTTTTTAGTATAGTATGACGTTACTTTATCTCCTGAATTTTGAATAGAAAAACAGGATGTTCAGCATTATCTTTAAGTTCTGAAAGACATAATTAAATATATCTATGCATGAATGACCATTTTTATCAAGGCAAAAGGTTCCTAAGATATTTTTTATCAGGAATACTGGTATTTTTCAGCTTGTTTGCCAAAAGTGCCAATCCATCTTTAGGATCGAACCAGGAAGGTTTACGGTTGTCGACATTTGATATTGGCGTAACTCCTTCAATTGGAAGTTTTCTGGCTTATGGTTCGGTGGAAAATGATTGGGATCTTGGACTCAGGGCCCGTGGAATAGTGCTGCTCGGTGCCGGACAGCCCATTGTCTTGTGCTCGGTCGATTGGATAGGAATCGGTAACGAAGGGCATGACGCTTTTTGCAATGAACTTGCTCGGGCAGCCGGAACGACTCCTGACCGGGTTGCAGTACATACCGGGCATCCACATGATACTCCATGGTGCGATTTTGGGGCTGAAAAGATTCTTATGGGAGCAGGATTTCCCCCTACAAAATATGACGGGACTTTCAACCGCGAAGTAATCGCCCGCCTTGTAGTTGCCGTAAGGAAATCACTTGAAAATTCCAAACCTTTCGACCGTATAGGCTTTGGAGAAGCAAAGGTATACAAGGTCGCTTCAAACCGGCGCATAGCAGGAAAGGATGGCAATGCCATGGCGACAAGGCTTTCATCTTGCACCGATCCGAGTTTGCGTGCTGAACCTGAAGGACTGATAGACCCTATGGTCTCACTCGTAAGTTTCTGGAATGGAGACCAGTCGGTTGCAGTATTAAGCTATTATGCCGTACATCCCCAGAGCTATTATCGTACAAACATCACAAATCCCGATTATCCGGCCATTGCCCGTTTCTCGAGGCAACTTAAAGTACCACAGGCACTCCATATTCATTTTAATGGTGCAGGAGGTAATGTCGCTGCGGGCAAATACAATGACGGATCCATGGAAAACAGGGGAATTCTTGCAAAACGCCTTGAAGATGGCATGGAACGAGCCTGGAAAGCGACAAAAAAGGTACCTGTAAAAGCCGGCGAGATAAAATGGAATGTAGAACCTGTCTCATTTACTCCTGCCAAACATCTTTATTTATTGGAAAATGAATCTCCTGATTCTCTTCTGGTCAAATGCAATGCTGCAAGACTTGCATGGTTGCACAGGTGTCAGGCAGGGAAAAAGGTTGACATAAGCTGTCTGAGTCTTGGAAAAGTAAGGATAATCCATTTACCTGGCGAGCCTTTTGTCGAATACCAGCTGGCTGCAAAAGCAGAGCGAAAAGATTTGCATGTGGCTGTTGCAGGATATGGCGATTATGGTCCCGGTTATATAGGCACCACCGAAGCTTACAGCCAGGGCGGATATGAAACAAGCCATGTCTCGAATGTGTCTCCCGATACAGAAAAAGTTCTTATGGCGGCAATCAGGAAACTCCTTCATTAAAAAAATTCAATCATGCGTATCAGAATTATTTTGTTGAGCATTTTTCTAATATCCTTTTCTATGTCATTTGGCAAAAACGAAATCAAAGGAATTCTTTACAATGACGGAACTCCAGTTTCTGTCAGTATTGTGGATGGTAAAATAGTCGATATACAACATTTACCATCAGATGCCAGTTTCCCTCAGGTATATATAGCCCCCGGTTTGATAGACATACAGATAAATGGCTTTATGGGTGTCGATTTCTCCAGCCAGGACCTTACTGCCCCAGATTTGAAAAAAGCGACAAAGGCTCTATGGAAAGTTGGTGTGACCACCTTCTTGCCGACAGTGGTTCCAAACGAGCTTTCACATATGAAAAAAAGCTTTCAGCTATTGTTATCTATGATGGAAGATGAAGACATTGCCTTATCGGTCCCCGGATTCCATCTTGAAGGACCTTTCATTTCACCGGTACAAGGTTTCAGAGGAGCACATCTGGAAAAATACATCAGACAACCAAATTGGGATGAATTTTGCGAACTGCGGGATGCCTCCCAAAATAGAATAAAGATCATCACACTTGCCCCTGAAGCAAACGGAGCCATTCCGTTCATCGCCAAATGTGCAGAAAGTGGCATTGTAGTTTCATTGGGACATCATAACGGAAGTTCTGAAGACATAAGAGCAGCTGTCGAAGCTGGTGCATCGCTCTCGACCCATCTGGGAAACGGATGCGCCAACATGATAGACCGGCATTTGAACCCTTTATGGCCTCAATTGGCCAATGACAACCTTACGGCCGGAATTATAGTTGACGGATTTCACCTGACCAGGGACGAAGTAAAGTGTTTTTATAAGATGAAAGGGCCGGAAAAAACAATTCTGGTTTCGGATGCCGTGGATTTGGCAGGACTTCAACCAGGAGAATATTTCAGAAGAGAAAAGCATCTTGTCCTGACCCCCGACAACGTAGTGAGATTCCCAGCCGAAAATGTCCTGGCAGGAGCAGCTTCACCTCTCATCATCTGTGTAGGCAACGTAATGAAATTTACCGGCTGCAGTCTTGCCGATGCAATAATGATGGCAAGCACGAACCCTGCAAAATTGATCGGTTTGAAAGATAGAGGAGAAATAAGGCAGGGTAAACGTGCCGACCTGATATTGTTCAAGATAGAAAACAACAAGATTGTAATCTTAAAAACAATAGTCGCTGGTAAAGAAGTCTACTCTATCGATTGAAATTAAATCACATTGACAATCGGCATGTTGGTGCTGATGTCTGACTCAGAAAAAAATAAATTATTGAAATAAACCAAATATGATTCAACATGGATAATTTTAAAATTGACAAACTTAAGGTCTCTGTAGTTGAAGAGACCTCCAAAATGGCTGAAGCTGCAGCTGAATTTGTATATGAAAAGCTTTGCGAGGTAATTAGCTCAAAAGGTTACGCAAACCTGATGCTTGCTACAGCATCATCACAAATCGGCTTTTTGGAGGCACTAAAGAAGAAGAACATTGACTGGAAAAAAATAACGATCTTTCATATGGATGAATATAAAGGCTTATCAGCCAAGCATCCTGCCAGTTTTCGTAATTTTTTGAAAGAAAGGGTCATTGATTATGTCAAACCACATGAAGTATATTATCTCAATGGAGATGCCAATGACCTTGATGCAGAAATCAAAGCTTATGGAGAGCAATTGAAATCTCATCCGTTAGATGTAGCATGCATTGGCATTGGTGAAAACGGGCATATAGCCTTCAATGATCCTGCCGTGGCAGATTTTAACGATCCCGAATGGGTAAAGGTGGCAGACCTTGACGACATCTGCCGAAACCAGCAATTGAACGAAGGTTGGTATCCTACATTCGACGGCGTTCCAAAACAAGCCCTCACCGTCACTATTCCTGCAATAATGAAAAGCAAGTTGATAAGCTGTGTCGTACCTGATGAGCGCAAGTCACAGGCAGTTTATGACACCCTTTTTGGTGAAATCAGTACAAGCTGTCCTGCCTCGATACTAAGGACTCATCCTGACGCCGTACTTTTTCTGGATTCAGGTTCTGCCTCAAAACTCGACGTCAAAGATCTTATAAAATAAAAAAAATATTTTCTATCTGACAATTAAAAAATAGATCAATAACTTATAAACCCTATCAATTATGAAAAAACGTACTTTTATTATTTACAGTATTTTGTTTGCTTTGCTATGCCCTGTATTTAGGCTGGTTGCCGAAGATGCCACAGTAGTAAAGGCTGATCCATACCTTGGCAAAAAATTAATTGCCAAAACATACAACTCTGGATTCTCAATGGCCCACGATACCTATAATGGAATGTCAGTTGCCAGTGACGGCAAGGTATATTATGTACTATGTGCCCAATCAATTGATGATGCCGGTCAAATGTATTCATTTGATCCAAAATCAGGAATAATCAAGCATTTGGGTGACCTGACTGAAGCTTGCGGTGAAAAAGGACTTCATGCTGTTGCACAAGGGAAGATACATGTCAACTTTATAGAATCAAAAGGGAAACTTTATTTTTCAACCCATATCGGCTATAATGGAGAGAAGGATGGACAAGTAACAATAGGTACCCCTCCTCCAGGTTACAAGCCATTTCAGGGTGGGCATATTCTTTCTTACGATCTCAAGTCTGGAAAATTCGAGAATATTGCTTTAGAGCCCCATCACGAAGGCATTATAACCATGAATATGGACACTTTACGGGGTATGATTTATGGTATAAGCTGGCCTTCCGGTAGTTTTTTCCGCTATGATCTGGCAAAGAAGGAGATGATGGACCTTGGCCCAATCTCCGGTAAAGGAGGACTAGGTAAAGGAGATGAGTTCAGAACTTTATGTCGCACCATTGCAATTAATCCAGATGATGGAACAGCGTATTTTACTACTTCAGAAGGAACAATAAAGGAATGTCGTTATGGCCAAAATAAAATTGAAATTGTTGAAGGTGATGATTTAAAGAAGGATTATTTTGGGGTATATAATCCAAGTGAGTCAGGCCATATGGGCTACAATTGGCGCCAGGTTATCTGGTATCCGCTTGAAAAGAAGTTTTATGGTGTACATGGCAACTCCGGTTACCTTTTCAGTTTCGATCCAAATAAATCTAATGTTGAGGTCCTCGAACGAATTACTTCTGAATCTTCAAAACGGAGCGGTATGTACGATCAGTTCAGTTTTGGTTATCTTGGTTTTGCACTTGGACCTGATAAACGCACATTGTATTATTTAACGGGTGGCCCAATATACATAAACGGGAAAAGGCTTGTAGGTATAACTAAATCCAATACTGGTGTAGCTAAAAGTCGGGAAAATCTTCACTTGATAACCTATGATATTCCAACTTCAAAATATACCGATCATGGTGCGGTTTTTTATGCCGATGGACAACCTCCTCTTTATGTGAATTCCATTGCAATTGGCCATGATGGAACTGTTTATTCTTTGGCCAGGATCACAGAGAATGGAAAGACACGTACCGATTTAATCAGTATTCCCAATCCATTAAAAGAATAAATAACAACAAAATACTTTATTTATTTTGCCAAACAAGATGGCAAGATGAATATGATGTAAGACAACATCAATCAGCTCAATAAGCCATTTTTAAATTAACTTTTAACAAGAATATGAAATATTTAAATTGGTTTATTGGAGCTGTTTTTGTATTGATTTTTGCTACTTCGTGTTCTGTTCAAAAACAGAATAGATTGGTAGATTTGGTTTATCCACAACTGGATAGCGAAAATTCCAGGTGGATCTTTTTTTCATCGGCATGCCGTCCCTTTGGCATGGTAAATCTAAGTCCAGATAACAGTGCAGATGGTGATTGGGGCTCCGGATATCGGTATAAAAGAGATTCCATTATGTTTTTCAGTCATATACATGGATGGCAATTATCGGGTGTCCCAGTGATGCCAGTATCCGGAAAATTTAGAGGTAATTTGGGGTCAAAAATTTATGGTTCAAAATACTCGCACGAAAAAGAGGTAGTTAAACCGGGATACCATTCTGTTTTTCTGGAAAACTATGGTATCAAGGTCGAATTAACTTCAACTACCAGAGTTGGATTTCACCGATACCATTTTCCGGCGGCCGAAGAGAGTTATATTTTGCTCGACCTTGCCACTACCCTCGGACCAAGTGAAACTAAAAAGGGTTTTGTCCATAAGGTGACTGACCGGGAGATTAAGGGGTATGCTTTGATGAATAAAACCAGTCGCAGGCCAAAGGACGTTTATGTTTATTTTGATATTCAGCTCGATACTCCTTTTGAAAACATGGCTGCCTGGAAAGATGGTCAAATTTCAGGAATTACTGACGAGTTTGAAGGGAGTAACGGTGGAGTTTATTTGAGATTCGATACCAAAAAAGAGAAAGTGATCCAGATGAAAGTGGGCATTTCCTATGTGAGTGAAGAACAAGCTTGGTTGAACGTTCAGGAAGAATTGCCCCATTGGAATTTTGATAAAGTAGTAAAAGAATCGGAAGAGGATTGGAACAATTATTTGAGCAGGATTGAGATTGAAGGTGGTACGCTTGAACAAAAACGCAGGTTCTACACCGATTTATGGCATTCGTTGCTTGGACGACGCATTATCAGCGATGCAAACGGTAAATATTGCGACATGACCGGCCCAGAAAGCCGTATCGGACAGATTCCGCTCGATAGGAATGGCAAACCGCTTTTCAACCATCATAATTCCGATTCGTTTTGGGGGGCACAATGGACAATCGCCACACTTTGGGATATTGTTTATCCTAAAATAACAAGTGATTTTGTTAATTCCATGCTGTTGATGTACCACGATGGCGGACTCATTCCTAGAGGGCCAGCCGGTGGCAACTATACCGCGGTCATGACCGGGGCTTCATCTACACCGTTTATTGTGAGCGCTTATATGAAAGGCATCACTAGCTTTGATGTGGAGAAGGCCTATGAAGGGATGAAGAAAAACCATATGCCTGGAGGTATGATGGGAAAAGCAGGTTACGAGCACAACACATTTAATGGCGGTGGGATTGAATACTATATCGAAAAGGGTTATGTGCCTTATCCTCTTGACAAAAAATGGGGAATTCATCAGGATGGAGCTTCACAGACCCTGGAATACGCGTCACAGGATTGGTGCTTGGCTCAAATGGCCAAATCGCTGGGAAAACAGGACGACTATGCGTATTTTATGAAACGTTCGTCGAACTGGAAAAACCTGTATGATGCCCGATCCGGCTGGATTCGTCCCAGGAACATTGATGGTAAATGGAAAGAACCATTCGATCCATATCAGTATGAAAATGGTTTTGTAGAAGCAAATGCAGTACAGGCGACATGGTTCGTACCACATGATTTACCTGGTTTGGCCGCAATGATGGGTGGAAGAGATAAAATGGCAGCAAAACTTGAAGCCAGTTTCAAAGAAGCAGCAAAATTTAATTTTACTTCAGGAAAAGCCCAATCACAGGAACAAACCGAAATTAACAGGCGCATTCCGATCAATTATGGAAACCAACCATCTATAGAAACTGCATTTGTCTTTAATCATATCGGTTATCCATGGCTCACCCAGTACTGGTCACGAAAAGTTATTGAACAGGCATTCAGCGCTCTTTCTCCGGATAAGGGATACAATGGAGACGAAGATCAGGGATTGATGGGTTCCTTATCAGTATTGATGAAAGTTGGATTGTTCGAAATGAATTCAGGAGCAGAAATGCGACCTGTTGTCGAGCTCGGCAGTCCCATCTTTGATAAAATAACCCTTCATCTTGATCCTGATTATTACAAGGGGAAAATCTTTGTAATTGAAGTAAGAAACAATAAACCAGAGAATTGCTACATCCAATCAGCAATTCTCAATGGGAAACCATTAATGAAACAATGGTTCTATCACGATGAAATTACCGGAGGCGGCAAACTTGTCCTTCAGATGGGCAATGTCCCAAATAAAGCGTGGGGCGATCAAATAAATTAATTTATTTATTCATATATTTATTCTCATGAAAAATGCATTATTTAGCCTTCTATTTTTTTGTATAGTAAGCTACTCATTCGGGCAGATTGAAAATTATAACCGGGATAGGAATAAAATATTTTTAGATTCCAAAGAACAACAGGGCGGCGATTTTTTATGGAAAATGAAGAAAGCCGGAGATGTGACATCCACTGCCGAGCAAATATCCGGCGCTGATTTTCCGACAAATAATTGGATGACTGCAATTGTACCAGGAACAGTTTTAAATTCCTTAGTTTATAATAAAGTCTATCCGGAACCTTATTATGGATTGAATAATAAGTTGTCAAGCAAACTTATTCCCGATATTTCCCAGGTGGGACGAGCGTTTTATACCTATTGGTTCCGTACAGAATTTATTGTGCCGGCAGACTTTAAAGACAAACTTGTGTGGCTTCAGGTTGATGGCGTTAACTACCGTGCCGAAATCTGGTTAAATGGGAATTTGGTAAGCACTATTTCCGGAATGTTTATGCAAGACTATATCAACATAACAGATTTTGCCAGGATTGGAGAAAAGAATGGATTGGCTGTGAAGGTTTATCCAGTAGATATAGAAGGTACAAACAAAGAAAAACTATGGAATCCAATGGGAGAGAACCGGAATGGCGGTGATGGTAATATTGGTTTAAACACAACCATGCTCATGTCGGTAGGTTGGGATTTTACTTTTAAAGATGGTATCCGCGACAGAAATACCGGCATTTGGAGGAGCATTTCCCTATATTCGACAAATAAGATTGCCCTCCGTCATCCCTTTGTAAAATCAAACTTAACAAAACCAGCGTACGATAAGGCGGACGAGACTGTTTCGGTTGAATTGGCCAATGCTACCATGCAAACTGTTAAATGTAAGGTGACAGGTGAGATCGCAGGCGAAGGGATCGCCTTTGAAAAAAATGTCGAGTTGTTCGGAGGTGAAGATAAAGCAGTAGTATTTACTTCAAAAGACTTTCCAAAGTTATTAATCCAAAACCCTCGCCTTTGGTGGCCGCGATTTAAGGGTAATCAGGAAATGTATGAGCTTAAGCTAAAAGTTTTTGTTGATGGAATAATTTCTGACTCGATAAAAACGCGTTTTGGCATAAGGGAAATCTCAGTGGATAGAAACTCACCTGACAGTTCTAAAAACTTTTATGTAAATGGAAGAAAAATATTTATTCGTGGTGCCAACTGGATTCCGGAGGCAATGCTTCGGAATTCAGATAAAAGAATGTATGCAGAATTGCGTTATACAAAACAATCGGGTATCAACCTGCTGCGTATCTGGGGCGGTGGGATTGCTGAATCGGATTATTTCTTTCAGCTATGTGATGAGTTTGGAATTCTGGTTTGGCAGGAGTTCTGGTTAACTGGTGACACCAGGCATCCGCAGGACAAACATCTGTATCTGGGCAATTTGGAATCAACGGTAAAGCGGATTCGTAACCATCCGTCATTAGCGTTTTATGTATCTTCAAACGAAAGTACCGAAGTTACAGGAGCAAAAGAGCTGATCTCTAAACTTGACGGAACCCGCCCATACCAGATGCAGTCGGAATGTGATGGCGTACACGATGGAAGTCCGTACAAGCAGGTGAATCCGATGCAGCACTACGAGAATTCAGCATCCGACCGGGGCAGTAGAATTGATGGTTTTAATCCCGAATATGGTGCTCCAACGCTGCCTACGGTAGAGGTGCTACGCGAAACAATGGATGAAAAAGATTTGTGGCCTATAAACAAGGAAGTCTGGGATTATCTGGATGGTGGGGGATTTCACCTTATGACCACTAAATACAAGCATTTGGTTGACAATTACGGTGAATCTGAATCTATCGATGAGTTTGCCCAAAAAGGACAACTCGTGGGTGCAATCAATTCAAAATCAATCTGGGAAGTATGGAATTACAATAAGTTCGGTTATGGCGACAGGTATTGCTCCGGACTATTGTTCTGGTATCTCAATTGTCCTGTCCGTCAGGTATGTGGTCGGATGTGGGATTGGTCGCTTGAGCCTACAGCTTCATTGTATCATACTCAAAACGCCCTGGAACCATTGCACGCACAGTTTGACTACCTGAAGAACACTGTTTCAGTCTACAACGATCATTTCAAGTCTTTCAGCAATTATAAGCTTACAGCTGAAGTATATGACTTGAACAGCAAAAAAATGTCCTCATATTCCAAAAAGTTGGATATCATACCGGAAGATGCTGTTCTCAACGACCTCATGAAAATTGAATTTGATAAAAAGATTACGCCCGTGCATTTCATAAAACTCTGCTTGTATGACGAAAAAGGGAAAGAGGTTGCCAGTAATTTCTACTGGAGGTCAACCGATAAATATATGGGTAAGGAAACCTTTACTGGACCAGCATCAGGTGGATTTGAACCGCTCTCTTCCATGAAAAAAGCCAGACTGAACACAAAATGCAAAGTAATTAAAAATGGAGAAAGCTACATGATTGAAATTGATGTAAAAAATTCATCAAGCATGATTGCTTTTTTTACTCAGATACAGCTACTTGACAACGAAAAGAAACCGGTACGCCCTTCGTTTTATACTGACAACTTTTTTTCACTTCTACCTGGCGAAAGTAAACATATTACCATAGAGACCATAAACAAGCCAGCAGTACATGATAATTACACGGTTGTGGTAAAGTCGTGGAACGTTATTCCCCGGCAATACGCCTTATTATTTTAGTTACAATATTTTAAGTTAGATTAAAATCAATTATTTATTATGAGAAAGCTGATAGTCATTTCATTATTATTGACAGTAATTGCCATTCCCGGTTTTGGGCAAAGAAAAATCGTGAACCTTCCTGATATCCCGGGATATGTCACTCTTAAATGTGATTTCCATATGCATACCATTTTTTCGGACGGAAGTGTTTGGCCGACTTACCGTTTAGCTGAGGCTTTAAAGGACGGGCTTGACGCCATTGCCATCACTGATCACATTGTCATCGCCCCAAAGAAAGGCTATGTACCAGTTGATTTGAATGCAGCCTGGAAGCTAACAGAAACTGCTGCAAAAGAATCAAATATCATACTTGTCCATGGAGCAGAGATTTCCCGTAAAATGCCTCCCGGTCATTTAAACGCACTTTTCATTACGGATGCTGAGGCCCTCCAAAAAGATTCAGTCTGGGATGTTATTGAAGAGGCTGCAAAACAAGGAGGCTTCATTCAATGGGATCATCCCGGATGGAAAGCCCAACAACCTGACGGGATTCCAAGGATGTACGATATTCACAAAAGGCTTTTAGATAAAGGATGGATTAATGGGATTGAGTTTTTTAATAGTGATGAATATTACCCACTTGTTTTCACTTTTTGCGAGCAGTACAACCTGGCGCTTATGGGGAACAGCGACATTCATGCAATAATAAGTGAAAAATATACGGCACCGAATTATACCAACAGGCCCATGACACTTGTTTTTGCCAAAGAAAAAACTGCTGAATCCCTTAAAGAGGCAATGTTTGCAGGTCGTACAATGGTCTATTTCAGGGACATGCTTGTTGGGAGAGAAAAGTATGCCAAGCAATTCTTCGACAAGTGCATATCGATTGGAAAACCATTTTATGAAAACAATGAAAATATCTATTTTGAAGTGACAAATAAGTCGGATTTACCATTCTACCTAACAAATGGAGTTTCAGGTGCACCAGAGTCCATAACCCTTGCTTCTAATTCTGTAACCAGAGTTGTTCTCAGTAAAAAAATAAAAACTCAGCTTGTTTATGATGTAAAAAATGTACTTATAGGCGAGAAGAAAGTGCTTAAAGTGGAATTGAAATATTAATCATATAACATAGTAAAAGTTTTTTTCGGACTGCATTAGAATTTTTACTTTTGAAGAATAATATTATAAATTCACTTAAAAGTATTAATTCAGTTCTGCCGATTACCGTATTTTTATTTTTAAATATTAATAGATATCTAAAATTATTAAACAATGAAACGAGTCCCCTTAATACTTCCCATTACTCTGATATTAATTTTTCTATTTGGATATAGTGAAAAAGGTAATGGAGCTATTTATAAAGATCCTTCCCAGTCCGTCGAGTTGCGGGTTAAAGACCTTCTGAAACGCATGACCTTGAAGGAAAAAGTAAGTCAATTACAGGATATTCCCTTTGTTGAAATAAGTGATTCAATCAGGATTGATCCTGTTAAAATGGAAAAACGTCTAAAGGGCATGAGCTATGGCTGCGTTAAAATGAGGTTGCTGACTGCAGAACAATATGCGTATGCAGTCAGCAAGTTGCAAAAATACATGATTGAGGAAACAAGACTGGGTATCCCGATAATTGCACCAGCCGAGGCATTGCATGGATGTATCCATGATGGATCAACCATATTTCCGCAAGCCATTGCGCTTGGGAGCACGTTCAATCCTTTGCTGATAAACAAGATGGCAAAAGTGATTGGTTTAGAGGCAAGAGCACAAGGCATAAATCAGGTCCTGGCACCTGATCTTGATCTTGCCCGTGAGTTGAGATGGGGCAGGGTTGAGGAAACTTATGGTGAAGATCCTTATCTTGCGGGTCGTATGGGAGTCGCATATGTAAAAGGATTGAGTGAAAGTGATATCATTTGCACTCCCAAACATTATGTCGCTCATGGAACACCAAGAGGAGGATTGAATCTGGCTTCAGTTGCAGGCGGCGAACGTGAATTACGTTCAATTTATCTCAAACCTTTTGAAGCGGTCATAAAAGAAGCGCATCCGCTCAGCCTGATGAATGCATACAGTTCATATGATGGCATGCCAGTGGCTTCTTCACATCATTTACTCACAGATATTCTTCGTAACGAATTTGCTTTTAAAGGATATGTTTATTCTGACTGGGGCGTTGTTGATATGCTTTATAGTTTTCATCATACAGCTAAAGATCCGGGAGACGCAGCCATGCAAGCCCTAAAGGCAGGATTGGACTTTGAGAACATGAGCGATTGCTATGAAAAATTGGATAGTCTTGTCCTTTGCGGTGCTTTACCAATTAGTTATGTTGATTTAGCTGTCTCACGTGTATTGACGGCAAAATTTACTGCCGGTTTGTTCGATCATCCTTACCCTGACTTAGCCAACATGAAAATAAATATGCATACACCTGAGGCTATTCAACTGGCATTGGATATAGCCCGTGAATCGGCAGTCCTTCTTAAGAATGAAAACAAACTTTTGCCGCTCAAGAACGACATGCGTTCAATTGCTGTTATTGGTCCAAGTGCTGACCATGTCCAGTTTGGTGATTATAGCTGGACAAATGATAATAAATATGGAATTACCCCATTACAGGGAATGCAAGTAATTGCCGGAAATAATATCAATCTAAATTATGCAAAGGGATGTGATACCTATTCTCAAAACAAGGATGGTTTTGCAGAGGCAGTACAGGTAGCTTTAAAAAGTGATGTAGCTGTCATCTTTGTGGGTTCTTCAAGTGCATCGCCTGGTCGTCCTTATCCTAATGCAACCAGTGGGGAAGGCTACGATCTTACCGATCTTAAATTGCCGGGAGTACAGGAAGATTTGATCAAAGCTGTATCTGGTACCGGAAAACCTGTTGTAGTTGTATTGGTTTCAGGGAAACCATTTGCAATACCTTGGGTTAAAGAAAATGTCCCTGCAATAATAGAGCAGTGGTATTCAGGAGAACAGGGTGGTAAAGCAATTGCAGAGATCCTGTTTGGCAAAGTGACCCCATCCGGTAAATTAAATGTATCTTTTCCTCAAAGTGTGGGCCATCTGCCGGTATATTATAATCATTATCCTAGTGATGAAGGTTATTATAAGATCAGTGGTTCACTGGATAAACCGGGGAAAGATTATGTGTTTTCAAGTCCTGACCCGTTATGGGCATTCGGAACAGGGTTAAGCTACACTACTTTCGATTACCAAGAGATTAAAGTATCAAAAGAAGCATTGACTGATAAAGAATCATGTATTATTGACGTAACGATCAAGAATACAGGTCCTTTTGATGGGAAAGAAGTTGTGCAACTTTATGTAAATGATAAAGTAAGCTCTGTAGTGACACCGATCAGGGAATTAAAACGATTTGAAAAAGTTTTCATTAAAGCAGGAGAGACAGTTAATGTCCGTTTTGAACTTTCCATGTATGAGTTAGCATTGTATGATGTGAATATGAAGAAAGTTGTGGAACCTGGGGAATTTGAATTACAGGTTGGTTCAGCCTCTGATCAGATTAAATTAAGAAAGACAATTTCTTGTAAGTTGTAATAATTTACCTCATCCTTATCAACTTATTCCAAAATGAAACGAACTGTTAATTCTATACTGGTCATCCTCTTGGTTATGACCTTTTCATCAGCTAATCTGTTTGCTGAAATTAAATTGCCTGCCATTTTTTGCGACAACATGGTTTTACAACAACAAACCGATGCCCTAATCTGGGGTGAGGCTGCCAAAAATTCAAAGGTTAGAATTAAAACTTCCTGGAATGGTAAAAATTACACCGCTCACACTTCGAATGACGGAACGTGGAAACTGAAAGTATCTACACCAAAAGCTGGTGGTCCGTTTGAAATTACTTTGAGTGACGGGAAAGCACTAAAGCTGAAAAATGTGCTTATTGGCGAAGTCTGGGTATGTTCAGGACAATCGAATATGGTAATGCCAATGAAAGGCTACAAAAACCAACCAGTTCTGGGTTCATCGGATGCCATTGCACTCTCGTCCAATCCAAACATCCGGCTGTTTACGGTTAAAAAAACCGCCAGTCTTAATCCGCTTAACGATTTTATCGGCACCTGGAAAATATGTGAACCTGAAAATGTGTCTGAATTCAGCGCCATCGCCTATTACTTTGGGTTGATGCTGCAAAAAGCGCTTAATGTTCCGGTTGGCCTGATCAATACTAGCTGGGGTGGTACCCGCATAGAACCATGGATAAGCGAAAGCGGAATTAAAAACTTTGATTGGGTGAAACTTCCAGAGAAAAAACCGGTTGAAAAATTATCATCACAAACGCCTACCGTTCTCTTCAATGCCATGATAAATCCGATTGTTGGTTACGGAATTAAAGGAGCCATCTGGTATCAGGGTGAATCGAACCACGACGAACCCAATGAATATCAGAAACTGATGCCCGGACTAATTGAAAACTGGCGCTCGGTTTGGGGTATCGGTGAATTTCCGTTTTATTACGTGCAGATTGCACCATACAACTATGGCCAGGAAGGTCACAACTCTGCTTATCTGCGCGAAGCTCAGTTAAAAGCTTCAACTGCCATTCCAAATATTGGAATGGCATGTATCATAGATATTGGCGAAAAAGACTGTATTCATCCGGCCCACAAGGAAACCGCCTCAAAGCGACTAGCATTACTGGCATTGGCACAAACCTACGGCATCAAAGGGATTGTTAGCCAGAGTCCGGTATTAAAGGAGATGAAAGTTGCAGAAGGAGTTGTTAAACTGACTTTCGACAATGCACCCGACGGATTGACATCATTTGGCAAAGAATTGTCGTGTTTTGAGGTAGCAGGAGCCAACAAACGGTTCTTTCCAGCCAAGGCAATTATTATAGGAACAGGGATAACTCTAATATCACCCTCAGTTTCCGAACCTATTGCGGTGCGCTATGCATTTAAGGATTATGTTGTTGGCGATTTGTTCAGTACTGAAGGATTGCCTGTGTCGTCGTTCCGCACAGACGATTGGGAACCTGAAAATTAGAAAACCTGTATAGTGAAAATAAATTTTTTTAATTGTATAATGGCCACATTTACTTTAGCAAGTAGTGGCATTTCAGGGAAATCTCCCTCACTTAATCTTCACAAATTGCCGGACAGTGGCAAACCAAGAAACATTGTATTCATACTCTCGGATGATCATCGTTATGATTATATGGGATTTATTGGCAGGGTGCCCTGGCTTAAGACACCAAATATGGACAGAATGGCATCAGAAGGGGCGTATTTGAAAAATGCATTTGTCGCAACTTCACTTTCCTCTCCAAGCCGTGCCTCAATTTTGACAGGTATGTATTCACATAGCCACAAGGTTGTGGATAATTCTGCACCCTTGCCGGACGGTTTGAAATTCTTCCCTCAATACCTGCAGAAAATCGGATATAAGACAGGTTTTTTTGGGAAGTGGCATATGGGAAACGATTCGGGAGATCCTCAACCTGGATTTGATTACTGGGAAGCGTTCAAGGGGCAAGGGGAATATTACAATCCCCGCTTAAATACAAACGGAACATGGATTCAGTACAAGGACAGCACATATGTGACAGATTTGCTTACTGTACATGCCATCGACTTCATGAAAAAGCAGATAAAAGCCAACAAGCTTTTTTTTGTCTATCTTTCACACAAAGGGGTGCATGATGATTTCTCTCCTGCCAAAAGACATAAAGGTTATTACGCTGGCAATAAATTAGTTATCCCTGAATCGTTTAACTCTCCCAGTTATGGGATAAAACAGCTTCCTACAATTGATCCAGAAACAGGCAAAGCTGCACATGGGGAAGAGTATTATGGGGAAAACATGTTTCCTGACTGGGTCAAGAATCAACGTGAGAGTTGGCACGGTGTGGATTATGCTTACCATGGACGACCCTGGAAGGATCAGGTCATTAAATATTGTGAGACATTGATGTCTGTAGATGAAAGTATCGGTTCTGTTCTTGACTTCTTGAAAGATGCTGGCATTGATGAAAACACTTTGGTCATCTACATGGGCGATAATGGTTTCGCATGGGGTGAACACGGACTTATAGATAAACGTCAGTTCTACGAGGAATCTGTAAGGGTGCCCATGTTGGCAAGATGTCCTGAAATGTTCAAAGGAGGGGAAGTGGTAGAAAAAATGGTGCAGAACATTGACGTAGCGCCTACCATTTTGGCTTGTGCCGGACTAGAAAAAGCAAAAAACATGGTAGGTAACTCATTTCTTCCCTTGTTGCAGGGCAAAGACGTCAAGTGGCGCGACCGCATATTTTACGAATACTACTGGGAATTTGATTATCCACAAACACCAACAATGCATGGAGTTCGTACGGAAAGATACAAGTATATCCGTTATCATGGTGTTTGGGATACAAATGAGCTGTATGACCTGAAGGCCGATCCAAACGAAACCAATAACCTTATTGCTCAACCGGAACTTCAGGATACTATAAAGCAACTAAACAAATCACTTTATGATTGGCTGGAATCGACAGGAGGAATGTCCATTCCGCTTAAACGAACCGAACGGCCACATTTCGACCATCGAAACCAAGGTAATTACTGATTTTTATTTTTATATTTGTGAATAACCTTGAAACAAGTAGCTTTGGGTACTTTTAAATAAACTAAAAATCATGAAAGTATCAAAAATCAGATTATTTCAGGAACCCAACAATTCATTTATTTTATTGAAAGAAACCAATCCATTTTCTAAGTGGCATCATCATCCTGAATGCGAACTTGTCTTGATTAAAAAAGGAAGAGGAAGGCGTATCGTTGGCGACAATATTGACAGGTTCAAAGAAAACGATCTTGTATTGTTAGGGCCGTATACGCCACATGAATGGATGTGCGACAGTGAATATTTTGCACCGGACGATAAATTTCTGGGTGAAGGTATTGTCATTCAGTTCCTTCAGAATTTTTTGGGAGAAAAGTTCTTTGAAGTGTCTGAAAATATTCTTCTTAACAAGATCTTGAACAAATCATCAAGAGGGATTGAGATATTGGGTGAGAGCAAGGAAAAGATAATTGACAAAATGGAAAGTATGGTTGGCAAGAACAGTACAGCTTGTCTCTATACATTGTTTTCCATTTTTGAGATTTTGTCTTCGTTGGAAGAATTCAATATTCTGGCCAGTGCTGGTTTCATCAATCAGTTTGAGCCTGACAATAATACTACGATGCAAAAGGCGATGCAATATATTATTCAGAATTTCCAAGGTCATATCTCTCTTAACAACATTCTTGAAATTACAAACATGTCGCACAGTTCATTCTACGGTTTATTTAAAAACACTTACAGGATGAGCTTTAAAGAATATTTACTGAATATCAGGATCGGATACGCATGCAAACTGATGACAGAAACATCGCAAAACATATCGGAAACTGCTTACATGTGCGGTTTTGAAAATATCTCAAATTTTAACCGTCAGTTCAAGAACATCAGGGGGGTCACTCCTTCACACTTTCAGAAACAAGTTTTAGAGAACAGGCCGGAACTATATCAATAAAGACATCTACTACTAATCAACCGCGCTACACCGCTTCCCTCGGTCCGCTTTTCGGATCGCCCAGGGCTTCTGCTCTGACTACAAGGCACAAAACATATATAAGGTTTAGCGGTGTGAGGGTTGCCCCTGAGAATACAGCATCATTGTGAAAAAGAGTATTACTTAAAAAACGAAAAGTATTACTTTCTTAAAACAATAAAGCATTATTTTTATATCTGAAATTAAGTGGATAATTGCTAAGTGAATTTGATATGGCTATAGAAAATAAGGCAATAGGACATTACCGTTACAGGGTTCTTGCATTGGTGTTTATGGCTACTACAATCAATTACTTTGACCGAAGTATAGTAGGAGTGATGGCTCCGGTTCTGCAAAAACTTTTTGACTGGTCAAATAAAGATTATGCATCCATAATGGTCTCGTTCAAGGTTGCTTATGGAATAGGACTATTGCTCATGGGAGGCTCCATTGACAAGCTTGGCACCAAAAAAGGATATGCAATATCAATAGCTTTATGGAGTATATTCGGCATGTTGCATGCTGTTATCAAACCAGCTTTCAGTTTAATCGGATTTATTGTTGCGCGTTTTGGCCTTGGATTTGGCGAATCGGGCAATTTCCCGGCCGCAATAAAGACAGTGGCTGAGTGGTTCCCGAAGAAAGACAGGGCTTTTGCAACAGGAATATTTGATGCGTCAACCAGTGTCGGTGCAATTTTAGCCCCGTTCATTGTCGGAGCCATAGTCACCGTCGAAGGCCACAATTGGCAAATACCTTTCCTTTTTACAGGTGTGCTCAGCACCATATGGGTTTTCTTATGGTTGCGGACATATCAAAAACCGGAATTACACCCAAAAGTATCAAAAGAGGAGTTGGCTTACATCAATAGCGACTCTGCCGAAGAGACGGTAGAAAGTATACCCTGGATAAAACTGTTGACAAAGAGAGAAACCTGGGCATTCTCACTTACAACACTGACAGATGCAGTTTGGTGGTTCTATCTGTTCTGGGGAGCCAAATTCCTTGCAGAACAATTCGGGGTAAACATAAACAACATCGGACTTCCGTTCCTTATCATTTTTATCATGGCTGATGCCGGAAGCCTGCTGGGAGGATATATCTCCGGCGCATTGATAAAAAAAGGCTGGTCCATAAACAAGTCCAGAAAAATAACCATGCTTGTATGTGCAATCATAATTTTGCCGGTAGCGCTTGTTCCTGTTTTTACAAGCAAATGGCTTGCAATTTTTGTCATAGGTATTGGTGCAGCCGGGCATCAATCATGGTCAATAAACAGTTATACTCTAGTCTCTGATGTTTTCCCCAAAAAAGCAACTGCATCGGTCACTGGGATGGGGAAGATGATAGGAGTCGTAGCCGGCATAGTCGCTGATATTGCTTTAGGGTCAGTACTTGATACAGCAAATAACTCAGGCTATTTCTGGGCATTCACTATAGCAGGTTTTTCATATATAATCATCCTGGGTTTTGTACATCTCTTAATGCCTAGAATGACACCACTCAATGATAATCTGAAGTATTATTGATGCCATCCCGTAACCCACTTTGCAGCTAATTCGACCAAAAAAACTGCTGTTCAATCAGTTGGCAGTCCTCGAGTTCAGATCTGAGGACTACAGATTTTTTCTTTACGAATGATGCTGTCTTCAATGTCAAACAATTCATTCGTCCGCATCGACAAGTGTTGTTCCAATGCGTCCCTTTCTGCGTAAAGTTTGTGGGAAATGCCGTACAAACGGTCTTTGGTTATTTTTTCGATGCCGTAGCCGGTTATTTCACATACCGCAAAGTTTTCCCTTATCCATCGGGCCGTCTCCAACTCCGATCCTGGGTAGACCGCGCGGCTGATCATCCAGAAAACCCGCGCTCAAGATCGTACGGTGACAAACCCTGTCGCGTTCATTACGATAGCTTTCTACTCTTCAAAGCTGAGCAATTCGAAATCTGTACCGTCGAAACTGGCATACGTAAAGAGCCGGAACCAGTCCCCCAGGATAATGATCCGGCTTTTTGCCGACAGCATCAGGTCCAGCAGGATGTGACGGTGTCCGAAGATGTAGAAATCGGGGGCGTCAGCACCCTTTTCTGTCTGATGTTTCTTTGAAAACTGAATCAGGTATTCCTTCGCTTCTCCCAGGTAGGTCTCGGGGTTGTCTTCCCGTTTCATTCGGCTGTGTCTGGCCCATTTCAGTCCGAAATGGAGACCCAGATCAGGGTGCAACCATGTGAAAAGTTTTTGGTTGAATCGGCTGTGGAAAAGGCCTCGGAGCAAACGAAATTGCCTGGAGGGATCACCAAGCCCGTCACCATGGGCAAGGTAAAACTTCTTGCCTTGAATGATGACTTCAATATCCTGGAAGTAAACGGTGACGCCCAGTTCCTTCTGAACGTATTCGAACAACCAGATGTCGTGATTTCCTGCAAACCAATAGACCGGAATGCCACCATCGGTGAATTCAGCGATTTTTCCGAAGAAGCGGGCATAGCCTTTGGGGACGGCCTGTTTGTATTCAAACCAAAAATCAATCATGTCACCCATCAGATAGAGGGCTTCACAATTCGGCTTGATGGTTTCCATCCAGCGAACCAGTTTTTTCTCGTTGGCCAGTCTGTCTTTCAAATACCAGGAGCCCAGGTGCGCATCCGACACGAAATAGGTCTTCATGCTTCGTGATTTAGAGAAATCCCAGTTCCAGTTTCGCTTCCTCGCTCATCATGTCCTTATCCCAGGCAGGCTCGAACACCAGATTGATGTTGAGGTTCTTGACGCCTTCCACCGATTCGACTTTCATCCGAACATCTTCCAGGATAAAATCGGCGGCGGGGCAGTTGGGGGCGGTAAAGGTCATATCCAGGAAGACTTCACCTTCCGTCGGAATTTCAATTTTATAGATCATCCCCAGGTCATAGATGTTGACAGGGATTTCAGGATCGTACACCGTCTTGAGCATGCGTACGATGGCTTCTTCTGTATGTAATAATGGAGTGTCCATACGAGTGGGTTTTGGAACAAAGATAGGGGTTTTTCTGAAAATCGCGCGTTCCTCAGAGTTTACCCTCGTCCGCGTAACTATAATAACTGCTTTCGCTGAAGACCAGATGGTCTGTGAGTTGCATGTCGAGGTTCTGGCAGGCGAGTTTCAGCTTTTGGGTGATTTTGTCGTCGCAGGAGCTTGGGTAGGGGTTTCCTG
>Ga0209125_1001515_pt1 | contig 21273 bp, 23 predicted proteins | sample BarGraIncub1131A_FD_184503 | JGI IMG/M metagenome (GOLD analysis project Ga0209125, IMG submission 184503) | Arctic peat soil microbial communities from Barrow, Alaska - Barrow Graham LP Incubations 11-31A (SPAdes) (version 2) | ecosystem: Environmental > Terrestrial > Soil > Wetlands > Peat...
CTGCTGATTCGTTAACAGATGTTATCCCTTTTGAACAAATTTATTTAAACCCGACTAATTATAAAATATCAAAGGTATTTATTAAAGAAATAGACAAGAATAATAGGACCTTTCAGGCAAATTATAAGAACCATGTTATAATTAATAACCAACTGGTACCGCAATCCGTTGAATTAAATATAAATGATGGTGAAAATAAAATTCATATTTTATTAAAATATTCTAAAATTCAAATTGATCCTGTACAAAGTTATCCATTCACTATTCCACCCAAATATAAAATGGTTGAGCGATTTTAAAGAAAAATAATAATATGTTAATTAACAGAAATATAGTCAGCGTACTTCTTATCCTTGCTACTTTCTCTTCATTTTCACAAAACGAAAAAAATGTTTTAAAAAAGAAAAAAGAAAATCTTGAAAACATTATTAAACAAACCAGTAGCCAGCTGAATGAGACCAAAAAAAATAAACAGGGTTATCTTAATCAGGTTGTAATTCTGAATAAACAAATATCAGTAAGACAAGATCTTATTTCCGCAATTAACTTACAAATAAACGTTCTGGATAATGAATCAATAAAAACCAGAGATACAATTTCTAAACTTTCAAAAAGCCTTGAATCATTAAAAAAAGAATATTCACAAATTATATACCAGGCTTTTAGAACCAGAAATGAGCAAAGTATGCTTATGTTCATCTTTTCTTCTAAAAGTTTTAATCAAGCCTATTTGCGAATAAAATATTTACAACAATATACATTATTTCGGAAGCAACAGGCTTCAAAAATAATGTATATCACACGCACGCTAAATTTAAAATTATCATTTCTTGAATCGCAGAAAAAAGAAAAGATGCTTTTGTTGAAAAGTAAAGAAAGTGAAAAGGTTAAATTATTCAGTGAAAAAGAAGAACAAAACAATACGATTAATCAACTGAGTCAAAAAGAAAAAATGCTTCTGAAAACTTTACGCAATAATGAACAGGCAGTTCAAAATTTACAAAATGCTATAGAACGAATTATTGCTGAAGAAGTAAGAAGAGGAAATGAATCGAGGAAAAAAAACAATTCAGGTTCGACAAAATTACTTACAGGTACTTCACGAGTTGAAAAAAACAATGCCTATGTTTATAGTTTAACTCCAGATGAAATTAGTTTATCATCATCTTTTGAAAAGAACAGAGGACGCTTACCTTGGCCGGTTGATAAAGGGACAATTACAGATTTTTTTGGAGAACAACCACATGCTGAATTAAAAGGAATAATGATAAAAAACAATGGAATTAATATTGAAACAAATCAGGGTGCAAATGCAAAAGTTATTTTCGATGGAATTGTTACCGGAGTAATATCTATTCCTAATTTAAATAATGTGGTCATTATCAGACATGGAGAATTTCTGTCAGTATATTCTAATTTAAAAAATGTTACTATCGTTAAAGGAGAAAAGGTTAAAACCTTTCAATCACTAGGAACTATTCAAACAGATCCATCGACAAATAAGACAAAAATTCATTTTGAAATTTGGAGAGGAAAAGTGCTTATGAATCCTATTGGATGGATTTTAAAATAATTTTATAACATTGTTTATACCCATCATATTATACTTATTTTTGTAACAATTAAAAATTATCAGATATGCTGAATACAATTATTGCAGGTGCCATAGGCGGAACGGAATGGATCGTAATATTGCTTGTTGCCCTTCTCATTTTTGGAGGGAAGAAAATTCCGGAATTAATGCATGGAGTAGGTAAAGGTATCCGTACTTTCAAAGAAGGAATGAATGGATCCGATGATCAAAAAAATGAAGAACAGAAAAGCGATGTAAAATAAAATAAAGAGGAGAACTTATTCTCCTTTTTTTTATTCCTTTAATTCAGGTTTAATAATTACCCCATCATATTTTTTTTCAATTCCACTTTTGTAGCTAATAATAAGGAAAACAGAACCATCAGAATTATAAAAAGTCCAATCCCCTTCTTTTCTACCCATTACAAAAGTGCCCTCATCTTTTTTATTGCCATTATCCCAATAATAAACTTGTTTTCCATTTGGCAAATCATCAATAAAACTGCCTTGAAAAAATAATTGTCTATTAGTAACAGTTGATTTTGAAGTATAATAGAATTTCCAAATACCGTTTCGTAGACCTGCTTTATAAACACCTTCTTCTCTGTAATCGCCAATTTCCATAATCCATTGACCATCTTCAAGACCTTCAATATATTCGCCCTGTTTTATTATAGACCCCATTTCATCATATTCTACACTTGGTCCATCCAGTACTCCATTTATGTAAGCTTCGTCCCTTTTTAAACTGCCATCAGGATAAAACCATTTCCAATTACTATCATATTTGCCATTCTTCGAAAATTTACCCCTCTGCTCAACTTTTCCGTCGGGGTAGTAATATATCCATTCCCCAACCTGTTTACCCTTATCATATGCCCCCAGAGCCCTTAATTTGCCACTATCATAATACTCCTTCCAACTGCCATCTTTAACTCCATCATCAGAAACAACACCTTCTCCTATTACAGCTCCACTTTTAAAAACAAAACCCTGTATTATTTTTCCATTTTGATCATATTCTCTTCTAATACCTTCTGGAACTTCACCTCTATAAGTTGCTACAGTCTTAATCTGACCATTGGCATAATAATCTGAACGTACTGATAATTTGGAAACTTCTACAGCCTGAACCTCTTCGACGTCATTTACATATTTTTTAATATTTAAAAGAAGTCCGTTTTTATCATACTCCTTAAAATATCCATTTTTCAAATCGTCCTTATAAACACCTTCTAATTTAACTACATCATTATCGTAAAAGTATTTCCATCGGCCTTGTTTCTTTCCAGCCTTATCTACTTTATTTATGAACTCACGATCTACAATAAATCCTTTTTTATATTCAGTAATTGAAATAATCGTCCCATCAGGACTAAACTCTTTAGAAATGCCTGTTTCTAAACCATTTTCAAAATTAATTACTTTCCATACTTTTCCATCCGTATAATAAAATGTCGTTGGTCCTTGTTTTAAATCATCTATAAAACTTTCAGTAACAAATTCATTTTCCCGGTAACTCTTTCTTAAACCGTTCTTTTTACCATTTTTATAATTAATTTCTAACGACAACTTTCCTTTTTCATCATAAAACTTCCATAAACTATCAAGCTCATAGTTTTTTCTGTTTCCTTCAGACTTTAAAACACCATTTTCAAAATATGTTTTCCAATAACCGTCTGGTTTACTGTCTCGCATAGTCCCTTCACTTGCAACTTTTCCATTGGAATATTTAAAGATATTGTACCCATTTGGTGTAACCGTATTTTGAGCTGATACAGTGAAACATAGTCCAAGTAACAGCAATATAAGTAATTGTCTTTGCATAACAGCAATTTGTAAAGGCTATACAATAATACTAATTTAGAAGCCTCTTAGCAACAAAAAAAAATACTTAAATTAATTTTGCCTGTTTAGAAATTTCAAGCATCTTCAAAATAGGATCTTTTGCTCTACGAATAATATCAGCATCTAACTTTATTTCAGGACTTTCCTTTTCAAGACAACGGAGTAATTTTTCCATTGTATTCAGTTTCATATATGGACAATCATTACAAGCACAAGTTTCATCAGCAGGAACAATAATAAATTGTTTATCAGGACAGTCTTTCTTCATCTGATGTAATATTCCTGTTTCAGTCGCAACAATAAATTTTTGCCTTGAATCTTTCTTTACAAAATCAATTAATGCGGTTGTAGATCCAATAAAATCTGCCATTGCTAAAATAGGTCCCTGGCATTCAGGATGTGCAATAATTTTTGCATCTGGATTAGCTAATCTTAATTCTATCACTTTTTCAGCGGTTAACTGATTATGAACATGGCAACTTCCATTCCATAGTACCATATTCCTTCCTGTAATATTGTTTACATAATTCCCCAGATTTTTATCTGGTGCAAAAATTAATTTATCATCTTTTGAAAACGATTCAACAATTTTCAATGCATTACTTGATGTACATATCACATCAGATAAAGCCTTTACTTCTGCTGAACAATTTATATATGTAACTACTTTATGATCAGGATATCTATCTTTAAACAACTTAAAAGCACCAGCAGGACATGAATCTGCTAATGAACAACCTGCTTCTAAATCAGGTAATAAAACCTTTTTGCCTGGATTAAGAATCTTTGCAGTCTCGGCCATAAAATGAACCCCGGCAAATACAATTATTTCAGCATCCGTTTGCGCAGCATTTTGAGCCAATCCAAGACTATCGCCTACAAAATCTGCTATATCCTGTATTTCCGGAACCTGATAAAAGTGAGCCAAAATTACAGCATTTTTTTTCTTTTTTAATTCTCTGATTTTATCAGCTAAATTTTCATTAGTCATTTTAATATCTCTTAATATTATATTTTATAAATATCTTTAATGTTATAAATGGGATGTTAGTTTCGTTGATAATTTTTTAATATTTTATTTGCTTTATAACTTTTCAACATTTAGTTAACACTTAATTTTAATTAATGTGACTTTAAAAATATCAATCACAGTAATTTAAGATATTATCAACAATTCACTTAAAAAGGATTAATTGTTAATAAAACGCTAAACAAAACGAATCTTTATTTGTTCGTCGGTTGTTAATTTCTTTCTATAACTATATTCATAATACTCCTTTTCACCCAAATTGTTCATAACCTTAAAAGTTATCAATAGTAATTAGACCAAAAAATGTGTTTTCAACAATTGAGGTGTTCGTAATTTTATCTTTCTGAAAACAAGCATTTTAGATAATAGAGTTGTTTTTATAAACAATTATTAACAGCTTAGAGATAAACTAGCTAAGATGCTTAGTCAAATTAATGATTAATTTTGTGCAAAATTAGTTATTAACATTTCATAAAATGAAGAAAATTTTGGCATTGGGTTCTGATCATGGAGGATTTGAACTTAAAGAACTTCTGAAAAAATACTTAACTGAAAAGGGATTTGAAATCATTGATTTTGGAACTGATAGTGAAAAGAGTGTCGATTATCCTGACTATGCACATCCACTTGCAAAAGCTGTAAATGACAATAAATTTGAAACAGGCATTTTGGTTTGTGGCAGTGGGAACGGTGTTAATATGGTTGCAAATAAATATCCCAATATAAGGGCTGCTTTATGTTGGAATAGTGAAATTGCTGAATTGGCACGTGCTCATAATAATGCAAATATTTTATCCCTTCCCGGACGTTTTATTTCTTTTAATGAGGCTACAAAAATAGTAGATTTGTTTCTTTCAACTTCTTTTGAAGGCAATAGGCACAAAATAAGAATTGACAAGATCAAAAATAATATTTGTTAATAGGAATGAAATATTTAACAAGTTTAATCAATCCTTTGATATGAAAGCCATTGATCAGGAATATCAAAAAAAAATTGCAACTAATATTTCACATTATTCTGCTGAATTTGAGCATGGTAAAATGCAATATTCTGATTTGGAATTGGCCAAAGAAAGAGCAGCAGCAATTAAATATAAGGTATTGAATGAACTTGACAAATATTTAATTGAGTTTGAAACAAATTTTGTAAAAAGAGGTGGCAAAGTTATTTGGGCACAAAATGAAGAAGAGGCCATAAGGGAGATTCTAATCATTATTGAAAGAAAACGTGCACAGCTGGTTGTGAAGTCAAAAAACACAATTGCTGACGAGATACATCTCGATGAACATCTTGAAAAATCAGGACTGGTAGTACATGAAACATCCTTTGGCGAATTCATCCTTCAGGAAAATAATGAAAAATCATATCATTTTGTTAACCCGGTTATAAATAAATCAAGAGAAGACATTGTTGCTTTCTTTAATAAAAAATATGGTTTACCATTAACGAGTAGCTCGTCACAAATATCACTTTATGTTCGTAAACTTCTGCGTAATAAGTTTACCAAAGCTGATATAGGAATAACCGGCGCAAATTTTCTTGTTGCAAATGTTGGAGGAGTTTCACTTACAGAAAACGAAGGAAATGCTTTAATGACGGTTTCTTTTCCTAAAACGCACATCGTCATTGCAGGTATTGAAAAAGTAATCCCTTCATTAAAAGATTTAGATCTATTTTGGCCATTATTGGCAACACATGGTACAGGTCAGAAAATAACTGCATATAATTCTGTTGTGCTTGGCCCAAAACAAGAAGGCGAAGTTGATGGTACAGACGATATGTATGTTATTTTACTCGATAATGGCCGTACAAAACTTTTGGAAAAAATTGAACAACGTAGAGCACTTTCATGCATACATTGTGGTGCCTGCCTGAACGCTTGTCCAGTTTATAAAACGATAGGGGGGCAAGCTTATCAATCTACTTATAGTGGTCCTATTGGTTCAGTAATCACTCCCTATTTAAATGGGTTGGATAGTTTCGGAAATTTGAGTTTTGCTTCATCTCTTTGCGGTAGCTGTACAGAAGTTTGTCCTGTAAAGATAAACTTGCACGAATTATTGCTCTTTAACAGAAACGATGCCGTCGTAAATCTTCATACCAGTTTGAAAGAACGTTTGTTAATGTATGGATGGAAATTGTTTATGAACAATAGAAAATATTTGGATGGTATTTCAACCAAACATAAAAATTGGTTCATAAAAACCTTTTTTAACAAAATATGGGGTTCATCAAGAGAATTACCTGTTATTAAAGAAAAGAGTTTTAAACAATTATGGGAGGAGCGAGAAAAACCATCCCGTTAGCATATTCTCACCAAAAAGTTGATTAGCATTTAAATAATCTTTTCTAAGATAAAGATTATTTAACATTATGTCCTGCAAGGTTGAAAGGGAATAAAATGCGCGTTAATGATTTACTTAATAAACCGTCAATCAATAAAAATCCGATTCCTGCAGCTAATACAATAAACAATAGTGAATATTGTTTTAAATTGGTCAATAGTGAAGAAATAGTATCAGGAAGAGTGCTAAGAAAAATGATAATATGATTAAATTTTTCCGCGCTGATGGAATGGGGGAATAAATCGAAAACTGACCAATCAAGTAAAAAGAACAGAACTGGAATTACAATTGCAATTGATGCGATAACAGTCCAGAGTAGTTTATTAATAGTCTGCTCGTGAGCAGACATATCAAGTTCAGGCTGAATAATCAAATCCATAACCCGTTCTGAAAAACCAGCTGATGGTGATTCTGGAGTTAGTTTTTTAAACAATTTTTTTAGCAGCTCATCATTTTGATATGATATATTTTTCATCGCGTAACCTCCTTAAAATGTGCCTGTTTAAAATCTGAATGGTTCAGGCCGGTCATCAATTTTTGCATTTCTGTATAAAGTTTTTTCCGTATCCTATGTAGCTTTACCTTTACATTAGCCACTGTCAGTCCTGTTATTGCACTGATATCCTCAATCGAACTATCATTTTGATAGAACAAAGATACAATTACATTTTCATCCTCGGGAAGACTTTGAAGTGCTTTTTGTAGCAATTCATATTGATCGGGTTCATCAACCAGCAACAAATTATCTTCAATCCTATCTTCTGAATAGTTGTTAATTGTAGAATCATCCAATGGTGAAAGCTCTAATTTTTTTTTCCTTATTTTCGATATTGCTGAATTATAAACAATACGATAAAGCCATGTTGAAAACTTTGCTTCATTTTTAAAACCAGATAGAGACTGATATGCTTTTACAAATGCATCTTGTGCAATTTCTTCGGCATCCTCTCGATTGTGCAATATTTTGAGAGCGATAGAGAAAACCATTTCCTTATGCTTTTCAACCAGGAAAGCGTAAGCCCGTTCATTGCCGGAGATGATTTGTTGTAAGTAAAAAATGTCGGTCTCGAATTTCATACGAATCTTTGACGATGATCCGGTAGATAGGTTACATGATTATACAAATTTAATACACATTTGGTGTTAATCTTTTTATTTCCAAAAATTTAACATTTGTTTTTTAATTATGAATCAGTAAAATGTAACCTTAATTAAATTTTGACGTCAAAAGCACAAACAACAACAATAAAAAACTTGTATTATGGAAGGAGTTATAATTTCACTGGGATTATTCACATTGGTTTACGGAATCGTACACCTAAATATCCGCAAAAAAGAACGCCTGATGTTGATTCAGGCAGGGTTAGATCCTGAAACTTTCGAAAAAAATGCTAAACCATCGCTTACCTCTGTGAAATTAGGTATGCTACTGGTTGCAGTTGGTTTAGGAATATTGCTGGCTAACATCATCGTTAAATTTAACGTGATGGATAGGGATGCTGCTTATTTCTCACTGGTCTTTCTCTTTGGAGGCATTAGTTTGCTGGTCTCTTATTTTTTGGAGCGCAAGCAAATTAAAGAAAATCTACCTGTAGACACAAAGGAAACGGAACAAGAATAGATTATAAGCTAAGGAAAATAAATTCCCTGTTTGATCTACCTGATTATTGTATAAAATCAGGTAGATCAAACAGGGAATTATTTTTTTAATGTATATGAAAACAATGTATTATAGATCGGTCCTTCTTTCAATAATATACTTTCAATTAAACTAAATGATCGTACATCCTGTTTCATTATTTCTTTTTCACGAAATTCACTGATTATTTTTTGAAACAGTTTCAAGTCTTTAAGTTGTTTGATTCTGGAAAGCGTGAGATGTGGAACAAAATTCTGGCGATCAGTAAAGAATCCTACTTTAGAAAGATTAAGTTCTATAGTCGAGTGCAGATGGGTTAAATGTTCATTTTGATCTATACCAAACCAAACAACCCTGGGATTATAAGAACTGCCAAAAACACCGGCTCTGCTAATGTTCAACGTAAAAGCTTTTGTTGTTCCAATAGTTTTATTCAACATCCGATCAATGTCTGGTATCTTATTTTCTACTGTATCTCCAATAAAACGAAGTGTCAGATGGAGGTTATTCATTTCTGCAAAACGAAGATTTTCATATTTTAACCTTGAAATAAGTTCATTATAGATTTCAATGAATGAATTGTCAGGTTCAATCCTTATCGCAATAAAAAGTCTTTTCATCAGAAAATAATTTGTTTAAAATCCCTCGTTGGATAGGCCGGTGGAATTCAGCTATCGTTTATTTTTAACAGACAGATGAAATGAACCTCAAAAATGCATTATTGTTTAGGGTTTTTCAACAAACATGTTTCATCAAAATGATATGTTGAAAAACAAAGATATAAAATATCGAGGGACAGTAATAGTTGAAATAAGTAAAGCAATAGTAGGATTATTCAATAGAAAATACCTATTTTTGCTTTCTCAAAAATACCCGGGGTGTTAGCTCAGTTGGCTAGAGCGTTAGACTGGCAGTCTAAAGGTCAAGGGTTCGATTCCCTTACGCTCCACGGGAAATATTTTAAAAACCTTGCAAATAATCCGTTTGCAGGGTTTTTTGTTTTTGACCTGTTTATAATGTCACTTTGGAAATTAGTATCAGTCGGAAAAGTTGGGAATCAATCGGAAAAGCTATTGACCCATTTTATTGAATACTTCCGATATTAAAAATTCAGCATACGTTATCAGCATTTATTCAGGGACTTATACTTGTGTTTATATGTGGTAACCATTCCACAGATTTACAAAGATGAGGAATAAAACTGATGTCTTTCTCTAATAAAGCCACAAACTAATCGATGTTCATTACCGAAATCATGAAATTTGATGATATAAATATAGTTTGAATTCTCCCTGATATCATGAATATGAAAAGGAAATATTAAGGGAATGATTAGGGTATAATTTGGGTCTTAGATCCATGATATACTCGAATAATACTCATTTTATACCCATGTTATACCCGGCTTATCTCTAAAATATCGAAGAATATTTCTCTTGAAAACTTTATAGTTTCTGATCAATATGGATGAAGAATCGGCTTGAAAAAGGGCGGATGTCAGCGGTAAATGACACTACAGCATTTTCAGTAAGAATGAATACGGAACTTTTGGCAGCAACGAGGCACATGGGTCTCTATGCTCCATTTTGAGATGCAGGGGATGTTAGTTTCGTCCTTTATAGAATAAAAAATATTTATGCCAAATCTTCTTTTCAGGTTTTACGATTGATCCGAAAATTAGATTAGCGTGTGAAAAATAAAAATCACTTTTTGGAATCAAAAGCAATAAAACTTTCTACTTATCAGTTTTTTCAAAGTACTTTTGTATGACTAAATATCAAATTATATGAATATCACACATATTGAGCACATTGGAATTGCTGTCAAGAGTCTCGAAGAAAGTATCGCTTACTACGAGGGAGTTTTAGGATTAAAATGTTATGCTGTTGAAGAAGTTAAAGAACAGAGAGTAAAGACCGCCTTTTTCATGGTTGGACAGACAAAAATTGAATTACTTGAATCAACCGATCCTGAAGGTCCGGTAGGGAAATTCCTGGAGAAAAAGGGAGAAGGCGTTCATCATATTGCATACGCGACAAAAAATTTGGAAGATGCCTTGGTTCAGATGGAAGGAAAGGGAGTTACATTGATTGACAAAAAGCCCAGAAAAGGGGCCGAAGGTTTAGACATTGCCTTCTTGCATCCAAAATCAACTCACGGAGTATTAACGGAATTATGTGAGGATAAAAACAAATAAACCTATGGGATTCGAGGACAAAATTAAAGAATTGTTAGATAAACGTGAACTGGCAAAACTGGGTGGTGGTCAGAAACGTATTGATGTACAACATGCTAAAGGAAAACTCACTGCAAGGGAACGCATTGATCTCTTACTTGACGAGGGAAGTTTTGAAGAATTTGATATGTTTGTTTTTCATCGTTGTTATGATTTTGGCTTACAGGAACATACTTATTTGTCGGATGGTGTTGTCACAGGACATGGAACGATTGACGGACGTGTTGTATATGTTTTTTCACAGGACTTCACTGTCTTTGGTGGTGCGCTCTCTGAAACTTATGCTAATAAAATATGCAAGGTAATGGATCAGGCGATGAAGGTTGGCGCTCCTGTTATTGGGATTAACGACTCCGGTGGAGCACGTATTCAGGAGGGTGTTCAAAGCCTTGCCGGGTATGCTGAAATCTTCGAACGCAATATCCTTGCTTCCGGTGTTATTCCTCAGATTTCTGCTATTTTCGGTCCTTGTGCCGGTGGTGCAGTTTATTCTCCTGCCTTGACTGACTTCATTGTAATGAGCAAAAATACCAGTTATATGTTTGTAACCGGACCAAAAGTGGTAAAGACCGTTACAGGGGAAATTGTTACAGATGAAGAACTTGGTGGTGCCATGGTTCATGGTGTTAAATCAGGCGTTTCTCATTTTGTGGCAGAAGATGAACGTGAAGGCATTTTATTGATTCGTAAGCTATTAAGCTATTTGCCTCAAAATAATTTAGAAGAACCTCCTTTGGTTCCTTGTGATGATCCAATCGATCGATTAGAGGATTCACTCAATCATTTCATTCCCGAAAACCCTAATAAACCTTATAATATTAAGGATGTAATTCATGCAATTGCTGATTATAATGAATTTCTTGAAATTCAACGGCATTATGCTCCAAACATAATCACAGGGTTTGCTCGTTTTAATGGAATATCTGTCGGAATAGTGGCAAATCAGCCTAATTATCTTGCAGGAGTACTTGATATCAATGCCTCTCGTAAAGCAGCCCGCTTTGTCCGTTTTTGTGATGCATTTAATATTCCTATTCTTACTTTAGTTGATGTCCCTGGATTCTTACCAGGAACTACACAGGAATACGGAGGAATAATTATTCACGGAGCTAAATTGCTATTTGCTTATGGTGAGGCAACTGTTCCAAAGATTACGATTATTTTACGCAAGGCTTATGGTGGAGCATACGATGTTATGAGTTCCAAACACTTACGTGGAGATCTCAATTATGCATGGCCTACTGCCGAAATAGCAGTCATGGGTCCTAAAGGTGCTATAGAGGTTCTGAACAATAAGAAGATTGCTGCAATCACAGACGAAAAAGAGCGTGCAGAATATATTCGCCAGGCAGAAGAGGAGTATAAGTTGAAATTTGCTAATCCTTATAACGCCGCACGTTATGGGTTTATTGATGATGTGATTGAGCCTCGTAATACACGATTCCGTATCATAAGAGGGTTACAGGCATTGTCTACCAAAAAAGACAGTAATCCTCCTAAGAAACATTCCAACATGCCCCTTTAACAATAATGGAAGTATGAAACAAATATTCAGATTATCCCCACTAATGGCAATCCCAATAGTGGGAGTTGGTGAAAATGAATCCTATGGAACGACAATGGCATTTATGACCTTAGTCATTGTTTTTGTTGTTCTGGTTGCGATGTACTTTATCTTTAAGTTATTATCAAGAGTTTATACGCTTGATATCCGTAATAGAATCAATAAAAGGAAAAACATTGAAAAAGAAGCTGCTGTTTCTATTGAATCCATTTCGGGTGAAGTCAATGCTGCTATCGTAATGACCCTATACCTTTATCATAATGAATTACATGATATTGAAAATACGGTTTTAACGATAAAAAAGATTTCCCGTAGTTATTCTCCCTGGAGTTCGAAAATTTACGGAATGAGAAGAAATCCCAGATAGTTTTTGGCATGAACCAGGCATGTTCCTAAACCAAAAACAAGGATGAAAATATCATGCAAGTTCCATGTGAGCATTAAAAATCAAATTATTAGCACATGAAGAAATATAAATTCATAATAAACGGAAATCATTACGAAGCCCAGATCAAAAACATTGAAGATAATGTTGCTGAAATCGAGATCAATGGAACTTCATATACTGTAGAACTTGATAAGTCTATAGAACCGGCTACCAAAACGCCTAAACTGGTTCGATCTATCGCAGTACCTTCAACGGATAGCCATCCATCTGTAGCAAAGACAAGTAGTCCTGACAGCCCGAAGGGCAGTGGTACAATCAAATCTCCACTACCAGGGACAATTCTTGAATTGCATATCAAAGAAGGAGACTATGTTAAGATTGGCCAGCGATTATTGACTTTGGAAGCCATGAAGATGGAAAATAACATCGACTCTGACAAAGAGGGCAAAGTTATTTCCATCAAAAAAAAGAAAGGCGACTCTGTAATGGAAGGCGATGTTCTTATTTTGATAGGAGAATAAACCATGAAAGAAAATATAATTCCTTTTATTGGCGATAACCTTAATCAGTTTCTTTCAAATTCTGCTTTTTTAAATATGACTCCAGGTCATATCATCATGATATTACTTGGATTAGCATTCATTTATTTTGCCATAACCAGAGAAATGGAACCACTATTGCTAGTTCCGATAGGTTTCGGAATTATTATTGGCAATATTCCGTTCTCTACTGGTTTTCTATTGGGTATAAATGAAGACGGTAGTGTATTAAATTATCTGTATTTAGGCGTTATCAAGAGCATTTACCCTTCATTGATCTTTTTGGGTATAGGGGCTATGACAGATTTCTCTTCACTCATTGCAAACCCCAAACTGATTTTGATCGGTATTGCTGCACAGCTAGGTATATTTGGTGCATTCTCATTAGCAATGATGCTAGGTTTTTCACCATCTCATGCAGGAGCTATCAGTATTATTGGTGGTGGAGATGGTATCACAGCCATCTTCCTTTCTTCAAAACTTGCACCTGAACTAATAAGTATTGTAGCTATTTCTGCATATATTTATATGGCATTGGTTCCCATTATTCAACCTCCAATAATGAGATTGCTTACCTCTAAAAAAGAACGGGTAATCCGGATGAAACCTTCGCGTGTAGTTTCTAAGATTGAAAAAGTGCTATTTCCGATAATAGGTATTTTATTTACCGCTTTTACAATCCCTGCTGCACTACCTTTATTGGGAATGCTTTTCTTTGGTAATTTATTGAAAGAAAGTGGCGTTACTAAACGATTGGCTGAAACAGTAAAGGGCCCATTGATTGATGTTGTCACAATTCTGATTGGATTAACCATAGGGGCTTCAGCCGAGGCTTCAGTTTTTCTGACCGAAAAAGCGCTGAGCATTTTTGTCCTGGGGGCATTTTCATTTTTAGTAGCAACAATAGGTGGTGTTCTTTTTGTCAAAATCATGAATCTGTTTTTGAAGGAAGAAAATAAAATAAATCCTCTCATTGGAAATGCAGGTGTTGCAGCCTTACCCGACAGTGCACGTGTATCTCAAGTCATTGGTTTGGAATATGATAAAACAAATTTCCTATTAATGCATGCTATGGGACCAAATGTTGCCGGACTTATCGGATCTGCTTTAGCCGCTGGTGTAATGTTAACATTTTTATACTAATATATTAAAAAAACTGGGTCATATGTCTGGTGCCAATTCATATCTTTGGACCTAAGATTTATGACCCAGTTTTTATTAAATACCCTGATATAATATGCTAATTATCGGAATTGCCGGAGGTTCGGGAAGTGGGAAATCTACAGTTGTTAACAAAATAGCTTCAAGCTTACCAAAGGAGTCGGTTGCAATTATTTCTCAGGATGCATATTACAAAGACAAAGGGCTTCTTTCTCAGGAAGAGAAGTTGGAAATTAATTTCGATCATCCCTCAGCTATAGAATTTAATTTACTTATTAAACATCTTGATCAGCTCAAAGCAGGGCATGCAATTGAAATGCCAATATATTCATATCTTACATGTGCACGGGCTAAAGAAACAATTCCCATATTGCCTAAAGGGGTTATAATTGTTGAAGGAATATTAATTCTGAATAGTCCCCGTTTAAGAGACAGGTTGGATATTAAAATATTTGTTGATGCAGACCCCGATGAAAGGCTTATCCGCATTATTCGAAGAGATATCGTTGAACGGGGCCGAACATACATTCAAGTTCTGGATCATTATGAACAATATGTAAAACCAATGCATATGCAGTTTATAGAACCTACAAAACGTTATGCAGATATAATTGTTCCTCAGGGTGGTGAAAATCAAATAGCAATAGATATCCTTACTTCAAGAGTCAGGATGCATAGCAGGGATTGAAAAACAGGAAATTTTTGTTAGTTCTATTTTCTAGACAGTGTATAATTCAATTTCGATTCATATTCATTCATTTCTTCATCAATCATTTTAATAGTGTTTTTATTGACAATTAAATAATTGATTACATCCGAGTCTTCCGGATCATCATTTTGAACTGCTAATTGATACACTATCGCTTTCGGATCTTGTTGTGTCCCTTTAAGGGCATTCCATTTCCCGGTTGTTTCAAATATTTTACCATTACTTTGGCCAAGATATTCTTCTTGTAATCTATAGGTGTATTGCTTTTTCAAATTGTTCTGAAAAAGTGTAAGTGTTGTTTTGATACCTTCACAATCAGCACAAGGAAGTATACCTTCATAAACGATAACCGAATTATTATCAGGCAAAAGAACTTGTTTATTTAATAATGCATTTTTATCTTTTGTTTTCCCTGAGCAAGCTACAAGAGCTAAAATGAATATAAAGCAAATAAAATTTTTCATGTGATGGAAAATTAAAATATCAGCACATAACATTTACTATTAAGATAGATCTGACTAAAATTATTTTTTAAAGATACAATCTTTATCAGAAAAATTGCCAGATTAATTGTTAAAACTAAATTATTTTTGGTTCGGTTATCATAAATCAATTAATTTCACACATTTATATATTGTTGTTCATGTACGCGATTATTGATATTGAAACCACTGGTGGAAGTGCTGTTTATGAAAGGATAACTGAAATAGCTGTATTTATATACGATGGTAAAAAGGTGGTCAACCAATTCACTTCATTAGTAAATCCTGGTCAACCAATACCTTATTATATTACCAAACTTACTGGCATTAATGACCAAATGGTTGAAAATGCTCCTTCTTTTGAACAATTAGCAAAAAAAATTGATCAAATTACTCAGGGATGTTTTTTTGTTGCTCATAATGTATCTTTCGATTATAATTTTGTAAGGGAAGAGTTTCGTCGTCTTGGAGTTAAGTTTGAGAGAAAAACACTTTGTACTGTTCGTTTAAGCCGTAAATTGATTCCAGGGAAACGATCTTACAGTTTAGGGAATCTCTGTGCTGAAATCGGAATTAATATTAAAGACCGCCACCGTGCTTCCGGAGATGCATTAGCTACAGTAAAATTATTTGAATTATTATTAAATGTTGATCCATCTTTAGCGCATCAGGTCGTTCAGCAACTCCCAAATGGAATGCCCAGACATCTTTTGGATCGTTTACCCGAGTCAACAGGTGTATATTATTTTTATAATGAAAAAAATGACTTGATTTATATTGGTAAGAGTATCAATATCAGAGAACGAGTTCTTTCTCATTTTTATAATCAATCAGGAAAGAGGGCACTGGAAATGAAAAATCAAATATACAATATTGATTTTGAATTGACTGGGTCCGATTTAATTGCTCAATTGAGAGAATCAGATGAAATTAAACAAATTAAGCCATTGTTTAACCGGGCTCAGCGACGGGCGCTCGCTTGTTATGGGATTGGATCTGTGATTGACGAAAAAGGTTATCAATGTCTAAGGGTGATTAAAAATTCATTTGACAATATACCACATGCTTCTTACAACTCCAAGGCCAATGCACAACAGGAATTAGAAGTGTTAACCGAAAAATATTTTTTATGTAAGAAGATAAATGGACTTTATGAAACAACAGGAGCATGTTTTCAACATGGTCTTGGAATTTGCCTTGGAGCCTGTGTGGGAAAAGAAGAACCAGAAACGTATAATAGACGTACAAGAGAAGCAATAAAACAATTCGAATATATTCATCAAAATATGATCATTCTTGATAAGGGACGTGAGATGAATGAAAAATCTGTTGTCTTTATTGAAAATGGAAAGTATCTGGGATTTGGATTTATAGACACAACTTATTTTGGTGGAAGCATGGATGAATTTAAAGATTGTATAAAAGAACATTCGGATAATCGGGATATTCAAAAGATTATAAATGGATATCTACTAAGAAAGAAAGTTGACAGGATAATTAAATTTTAGTTGAAGATTCATCATCATGATAGGAGTTTTCATGTTGTTTGTCATTTTTCTGATTGATCTCAAATTGGTCTATTCCTTTTGATAACAATACTGTGATGACAAAGTAGATGAAAAACATTACTAACGATGTGAAAAATGCTACAATCACATCGTTCCATAATTCTGTTTTTCGCCAAAAAATATAACCGACAAAAGTAGCTGCCATAAATGAAAGCAGAATTATATAATGCATCAACCGAAGACGCCAAAAAGTAGGTTTAATTTCTAACTTTTTGATTATCGGTTGAATAATTAACCATTGAATTAGAAGAGCCGGGACAAGAGCTAAAGGGATCAATAAATAGTAAAAAATAATATTTCCCATATCCGATGGGTTAAAACTATAATTTGCTGTCAATAGATCTTTCACAAGTTCACCTACTTTCAAAATACCCAGAATCACAAGGATTCCTGCAATGACAGGCGCTAAAAGTTTAATAAATTTACGCATCGTCTTAACATTTTGGGATTCAACAATATTACTAAAAGCATTACATCTAGAAATCACATTAAACGTTAAAAAAATAGATTTACGAGAATAATCTTTATACAAACAACTTTAACTTTGCAGAAATTCATAAATTGAGTGTTTATGAATAACGCAATAGCTTCATTTATTATTATAAACATAATAATATCATGCGGGTTTCCGAAGCTCATTAAAAAATAAATTTATCATGAACCATTATTTTCACAAAGCCTGTTTATTTATAGTTGGAATAGGATTTTCTTTGACTCAGGGATGTAAATCACCGGGAATAGCAACACAAGCACCATCTGAAAATTATATTAACATAGAATACAAACCCAAACCCTCAGCAATTTCAATTCCTGTAGAAATAGATGTAAAATCAGTAGAAACATTGTTAAACAAAGAGTTGAATGGTCTCATTTATGAAGATAATAGTTTAACGAATAACAATAACGACAATCTTTTACTTAAGGTGTGGAAACGTGATAATTTTAAAATAGACATGGAGGGTGATCAACTCTCCTATCGGATACCACTTAAAATCTGGGCTAAGGCTGGTTTCAAATTTGAGAAACTTGGAATTTCTATTTCAGACTACAGAGATTTTAATATTGAAATTGCCTTAAAATTCAGGACGAAAGTAACGCTGAACAAAGATTGGACACTTACTACAAAAACCTTATCAGATGGTTATGACTGGATAAGTCAGCCTACTGTTAATATTGCAGGTTATAACATGCCTATCAAGTTTGTTGCAGATGCTATCCTTAGGGCCAATCAAAGTAAGATAAGTGATGAAGTTGACGATGCGATTAAAACGAAAATTGATATTAAGAGTCTGATTTCAACCCCTTGGAAAATGGTACAAAAACCATTTAAACTTTCAGATGATTATAAGATGTGGTTGAAGATTACTCCAACAGAAGTCTTTAGTCAACCACTTTTAAGTAAAAACAATAAGATTAAAAATATTATCGGATTTAAAACGACTACGGAAACTTTTATAGGAAGTGAACCTCCTTACAAAATTAATAATACCCCTCCCGAGATAACCATTTTAAACAAAGTAGACGATGGATTTGAAATTAATGTGTTAAGCGATATTCCAATTTCAGAAGCAAATACGCTAGCCAGGAAATATTTAATTGGTAAGACATTTGATAATGGGAATAAGAAAATAACTATTAATGAAATGAGGCTTTATGGCGGGGATGGTAAAATAATTGTCGAAACTGATGTTACAGGAAGCCTGAACGGAAAACTATATTTTACAGGGGTCCCTTACTATGATGCATCTGACTCTACAATTCGTGTTAAGGACTTTAATTTTGAAATGCATACTAAAAATGCACTATTGCGATCTGCAAACTGGTTAATGCATGCCAGCTTTGTAAACATGATAGTGAAAAGACTTGAATTTCCTTTAAACAGCAATATTAGAGATGCCAAAAAAATGATACAACATTCTTTGGCTAACTATGATATGGGAATGGGTACCACATTAAAAGGTAACCTGGATGATATAAAAGTTGATGGTGTACTTTTAACCAGAGAATCTATTAAAGCTTCAATCGTTTTTAAAGGAAAACTAAATATTCAGATAAATCCAGTATTAAGGTAAAATTCTGTTTATGGCTGAACACAACCAATTAGGTCAGCGAGGCGAACAAATTGCACAAAACTTTCTAAAGGATAAAGGGTATAAGATTCTTCATACCAACTGGAGAAATCGTAAATTAGAAATAGATATCATTGCAATGGATGGTGAAATCCTTGTATTTGTTGAGGTTAAAACACGTCAGACTCTCCTATTCGGGGAACCTGAAAATGCTGTTGATTATAAGAAAAAAAGAAGTTTAATTCATGCTGCAAATGCTTATGTTTTAAAATATAGATTTCAAAATGACGCTCGTTTCGATATCATATCCATTATTATAGAAAAAAATGCACTTGTAATAAACCATTTTCCGGATGCATTTTATCCTACACTTTAATTATGAAGAAGTAGAACCGGTACTTCTGAATTTTTTACTATGCTATTTGTCAGGCTGGGTGTAAGCCATCTGGAAAGCATATTTCTTTTGTGCGGAGTCATAGAAATAAGGCCAATATTGTTATTTCTCAAATACGTTTCAAGCGTTTTCTCAACATCTTCTCCCACAATTAATTCAAATACAACATTTTTTAACCTGATATTCTGGTTACGTATCTCTTTTTTCATCAGTTCAAAACGAGCCTGGACAATAGGACTGATTGTGCCAATACTCACATGAACACAATGTACTTCAGCTTTTAACGGTTTCATCATTTCAGCAAGTATAGTTACAGAAATTAAATCCTGATCGTCCAGATCGCTTGCATACAAAACTTTATTAATATTTTTCCAATTTCTTTCAGTACTAATTCCAGGAACAACAAGTACAGGAATAGCTGTTTTGGCCGTAACTTTTCGGGCGATATAACTAATCATTGAATTCGGGAGATTCTCATGCACATTGCTTCCTATAAAAATAAGACCGGGTTTATAATCAATACTGAATTGAATAATCCCTTCAATAGGTATATCATTGATCAAAGAATAAGTTAATTTAGCTTCAGGCCAAATATTTTTTAATTCTTTTTTCAGACTATTCATTTTTTGTTTTGACTCAGTCAACAGAACTGAAAGCTGATTCACTGGCTCAACTGCATACACAACGGGTTCAGTGTAAGGAGAACTATTAATTACAGGAGTCTCATATGCATGAAATAATTTAATTTCGGCATTAAATTTTTTGGCAACACTAATTGCATAACGGCAGGTTGTAAGTGAATGTTCAGAAAAATCAACTGCTACTAAAATTCTCTTTAAGGGTAATTGTAATTTTGAAGCTTTTTCTTTAACAATCGTGGAAGTGTCTTTATAATTGTTGATTATCTTCAACGCCTTTTCAGAATCAACCTCATTTATCCTGATATTTACAATTGATTGTACACCCGATAAAATACCTCCTTCATGTTCTTGAAAGCATTCAATGCCTTCAGCCAGGAGTTCTGACTGAACAATTTGAGCTCTGGCAAAGTCATATGAACCCAAGATTATTATTTGATTTTTCATGACAAATTCCCTCCATTTTTCGTGCAATTAAGTTACTACATTATAAGACTGAAATCAAGTAATATCTGTCGTTAAAAATCCTATGCAATAGAATAAATTATAACACATGTGTTTGAAAGATAATCTTCTGGCTCATCAATATTATTCGTAATTTTGCAGGCTAATTATTATTAATGAGTATGAGAACGTTCGGTAACGGAAATAAGGGCAGATCAGGCCCCAATGCTGGAAAAGGTCGCCCACAAGGTAACCGTTTTTCAGGAGGAAGAAAGCCGTCCCCTGCCGGTGATGGCACGGGCTTCAAAAAGAGAGATGGGGGTGGAAAAAGCGATGGTGATGCAAGTCATCCCAGATCGTTTGGAAGAGGAAACACTGGAAGAGGAGAAGATCGTCCCTTTAACAGATCATATAGTAAACCCTACGATAGTAGCTCACGTCCTTTTTCGAAAACAGATAACTCCGGAGAATCCAAAGAGGATTCAGGTGACAGATCATTTCGTGGACGCAGTGAAAGACCTTCAGGTGGTTCATCAAGTCGCCCATATGGCAGATCAGAAAGACCTTCAGGAGATTCCAATGAAAGACCATATCGTGGTCGGCCAGAACGCACAGGCGGTGGATCTTCAGATCGCTCGTTTGGCAG
>Ga0209125_1001516_pt1 | contig 21252 bp, 45 predicted proteins | sample BarGraIncub1131A_FD_184503 | JGI IMG/M metagenome (GOLD analysis project Ga0209125, IMG submission 184503) | Arctic peat soil microbial communities from Barrow, Alaska - Barrow Graham LP Incubations 11-31A (SPAdes) (version 2) | ecosystem: Environmental > Terrestrial > Soil > Wetlands > Peat...
GTCTCTTAAAACTGTATTATATTGTAATTTTATGGGGGCATAGGCTACCTTACGCAATCGTTATCCCTGCATCAATATATTTGCTGCAGCGTATGCAAAACATTACACCATCTGTAATCTCTACTGTCTTCTTGTGCGTGCATATCATACTTGAATCCCCTAACACTTTTATCTGTGCATCTATGCTTGACCTATACAATACTAATTGATCATAGTAGGATTGCATATTTAAATTCACATCAATACCTATGCTTAATTTGTTTTCTTTCATATCAATCAACCTCCACTATTGGTATCACATTCCCATTACTATCAAACATGTATCTTAACTCCACTTGCTTACCGTGTGCCTCGTTGTGGTGCTTTAAACATAAGTAAGTAAGGTTATCAAAGTTTAATGTTATATCTGGATTGTTTATGTTACTTGGCTTTAACGTAATTAGATGATGCAGTATTAATCCCGGCTCATTGTCACATCTTGCACATAACCCATACACTGAACTAATATAAGCAGCCCTGCATTGCTCCCATGCCTTGGAGTTATAGAAGGCTTTAGCGAATGATTGTGCCATATCATCTACTCAAATCCTTTAGATAATGTGTGCCTCTGTAATCACGCTTAATAACTTTAACTTCATTGCCTTTTACTACAGTCTCAACTGATACATCAGGCTTATCAGATACGTCCACAGCTTTAATCTTTTTACCCTTTGCCAATCTGTTTAATACTTCATATAGTTTCATACCCTTATCACCCCTATATCCATTAATTACCACACTACGCCATTACTGCGTTTGGTTCCCTTCGCCCATGCTACCAGTATAATTAATTTATGTTCATCAACTCACACATAAACATAATGAGTACAGTCACTATTACCGCCAGCAATATAAACATCTTAGCTACAAACCATCCACCCTTGTAAAATATCAGTTCTCTAATCACGTCTATCATATCGCTCACCTCTGCCCTCTTGTAGCCTAATACAGTACCTACATTTGCTCCAATTTTGCCTGTCATATATCAATATCCAATATAGCGTCTCATTCGCATGTAAAAATAGCCTTGCACAATCTATGCAGGGCGTTGGCTCGTAAAATCTTAGTACTAGTGTTCTCATAGTTTTATCCTTATTAATTGTTTATACTTTTAGCTCTCTTCTTCTCAATCTTCTGAAATACTTTTTCCAAACACCTTTCACCTTGTAATCATCTTGTCTTCCGTCTATGTTATATCTTTTTGATGTATCTTTTCCCATATTGTCAACAATCCTTTCACCCTATAAAAAGGAGGTGCCCGCCAATTTCAGCGGGCTGTATGAAGAATTATGAATTATTTAGTTCTTTACACTTTATATTATATTTTATTTATTTTGCCCCCGCGGCTCATTTTTTATTTATTTTAAATTTATTTTTGCTAGGCGTTACTGCGTTTGACTGCCATTGTTGAAAATAACAATAAACTATTGTGAAATAACACTTGACAAGTAACGCATAATGCATTACAATGTGGATATACTAAATTAAACGGAGGTAAGAAAAATGAGTAAATTGTTAAAAGACTTATCGTATGGATTGGGTGTCAGTGCTTTCAAAAATGGTACAGTGTGTATTCCCGCAATGGATAAATTATTAATGGAAAATTGTATTAAAGGTTGTCAGGTTGGAGAATCGATCCCTTATGTAAAATCATGGATTAAAGGTTGGACATTGGCAAATTTAGATAGAGCATAAAATTTACGGTTGGCGGTAATCCAAAACCGCCCTTGGAGGTAGTAAAATGATTAAATTTGAAATAGGGAAAAGGTATTCAATGAAGTCGGTATGTGATTCGGATTGTGTATGGAAGTATAATGTAACATCTAGGACAGCTAAGACAATAACATTAGACCATCAAAACACATTTAGGGTAAAAGAATATGATGGCTCTGAGCTAATAACACCATTAGGGAGTTATTCAATGGCACCAATACTAAGAGCAGATAGGATGGCGGTATAACATGAAAACTACAATTAACATGCGGATTGATAAGGTCTTGAAGGAAGCATTAAAAGAAATTGCAAAAGCAAACAGTCGGAGCATTACAAAGCAAGTTGAACACTGGATAATCACAAATAAAGTGAAATAAAAAAAAGGATCCCTAATCGGATCCTTTAATTTTTATCTAATCATTCCCAGCTCAATTCCCACATCATATATAATGCGAAACCTCGTTCTCTTCATGGTTGCCACTGACATATATGTATCACAATTCAAGTATCCCTTGCCGTCCCAAAAATGCTCCTGTACGAATTTTTTTTCCTCGCTGCCTAGTTTACTGTATACCGTCTCAAACGCCTGTAATTCTTCTGATAGTCTGCTCATACCCACGAGCCGTACCACCTTGTCGCCTGTTGTGTCACTTGTGTTGCTTGTCCGTCTGTGTGACCCTTTGTCTGGCGGGGAAGGTGAAGCGAGTAATATTGAGTTTGTGTTTTGCATATATTCATATTTTAAACCTTTGTAATCCCTGATTATATCCGTGACATATCGTTGTACTCGCTCGGGTATAATGCTTTTCGGTATGTAATTCCTCAATTATCTACCTCCCTCGATAATTTGCATTCTTTGGGGCCACGAGGAACTCTGCATATATCGGCTTCACAAGTTTCTTTGTCTTTGCATAATTTGCAGCAAGTATTTTTGCCTGTTATTCCGCATTTCAGTTGACATTCTTTCATCCCTCGACCTCCTTATAATTTTTTAAATCCTAATATTACATATCCCTCTGCACAATAAACCAGATGGTCTAAAACATAGGTGATTATGCAAGGTATCTTTCTACCTGTGTATTTCTCTGGCGGTATGAACTCTTCAAGTATCATGATGTCACCGACTTTGAAATTTCTATCATTCTTTCTAACTTCAAATGTTTTCGTTCCAATGTCCACATCGTTAAAATATGGATTAATTGTTTTCAACTTGTGCGGTTCATTCATATTTGCACACTCAAAATTTTTGTATTCTGGGCTTACACACCCTATGCACCTTTGCATGTTTGGCTTTGCAGCAAAGGCATTATTATTGCAGTTTTTGCACCCTTTTTCATTTTCACATTTAGGCTTGCATATTTTACACTTGAAATTTGGTTTAATAGGTCTTTGCCCGTCATATTCCAAATAACATTTTCTACACGGTTCTTCCGAAATAATTAAACCCCGATATTCACAATTATTGCACCCTTTTTCATGCTCACATTCCATCAATCTACCTCCTCAATAAACTCATTTACAAAATAGTGGTATTTCACTTTCTTAATTTCAGATCTAATTTGACAACCTATTTCTTTGCAGTCGTTTTCATTTATGCTCTTTTTCCTCTTTGGGTTTCTATCTGTTTCTGAGTTTTTAAATTGATTAAAGCTATTAATTCTAACAAAATATGTATTGTTTGTTTTTCTAAAATTAAATATAAATCCCGCGTTCACGTCCTCGAACTCTGCAAATTTTGTTAATTGTTTAATTTGATTTTCTTTAATGATTTTTTCTTGAAACGAAAACGATGTATTTTTTGTTGATTTTAACTCCAAAAAAAATAAATTAGGTGTTTTGAAAACTATAAAATCGCATGGGTTTTTAGGTGTAAATGTTGTATGTTCTGTGTCTCCGAAAGACATTGTACTGTCTTGTATTCGCATTACACATATATTTTCTTTTTCGCAACTTGCCTTAAATTGTGCTTCAAAATTTTTGCCTTCTGTCATTGTTATCCCTCCTATGCGCCTATTTAAGCGTTTTAAATTTTAATTAATATACTATCACCGCTTACATGTATTAAACTTGTCCACTGCCCTCATACGCCCTCGAGCGAGTATTAGAAGGGTAATTGGTCCGTATCGATCGGATAGAACCCATCTTGACCACTTATGGTTCGTTGTGTCTCAACTGGCTTTACGAACCCCTTTGTGGTCTCTGGTTGAAATGTATTGCCTGATGTTGAATGTTCAGCTATTTCAAAACCGAAAATCACAACGTTTAAATATGTTTTCTTTTCGTGTCCGTTGTCTATTGTTACGTTTGTAATCTTGCCACTTATAATTTTAATTTTTGCTCCCTCTTTCAGGTTTAGTGAATCATTCTTACACTTTCCAACAAATCTGCAAAACCAATTACTGTTAATGTATTTACCCTCGTTCTGCCTGTCTTTTTCCGATGTTGAAATACGACCGTTTACATAATTTCCTTTGTCTTCCGTTTTCCATACTGTTGCGTATGTGTTATTAAAAAATATCATTTTTCACCCTCCTTAAAATTTCTAACAAATTCATCAACCGCTATTTTCAATAAATTTACCTCCTTTATTTCGGCATATAATTTGATTGCCAGTGCTATGTTTATAATTTCATTCATTCGTGCGTGTATGTCTTTTTTATTCATATTGCGCCCCTTTCCTGCAAATTGTAGTATGTGCTGTGATACTTTTTCAACTGTTCAATGTATTTTTCGTACCTGCCGCTTTCCTTCGCCTCACTGAGGATACTTTTTATTTGCTTGCGAGGTCTGTCGAGAGTTTCCGCTATCTGCTTAACTGTGTTTCTTTCGCCGCCAATGTGGGTCCATGTACAAATCCATTTTTCTGTATTTGGTTCCAGTTCGCGCCATTCCGTACCGGCTGGCTTTATAATTGCCACTTTCTTTTTTCGCCGACCTGCCCTATACCATTCTCTTTGCAACCGTCTATTATGTTCTATCGCACATTCGCCGGTGCATACCTTTTGATTAAATCTCATTAACATTTCTATTTTGCATACAGGGCATATTTTTAATGTTCGTTTGTACCCGGTTTTGATATATTCAGCCATTTGGCACCTCTTCGGGATTAGAGTAAATATTGCCGATAACTTCGCCACATTCAGCAAGTTGGGGGAATTCTAATGTATTACAATCTCTATCACCGATTTTTATACCGTTAAAACTGCAACTATTTTTACTATAATAAACTTCATAATTACAATTAAAATATTCGTTTTCTTTTACAATGTCCCCCTCATATATCTCCTTGCCGTTTTTATCTTTTAATCCCGTATATTGCATTAGTTCAATACTTTCAAACCCAATCCAATCTCCTTGCATTTCGTAAGTGTCTAATTCTTCACCACAAAAACTTATATCCCTTACTGCATACATTATATTTCCATCTTTATCCCATGCTCTAAACTTAATCTCTCTCATATAAATTCCTCCTAATCCGAATTTTTATATAAACTCTCTAATATTTCCTCGTCATATTCCCTTTGCTCAAAATTATCCTTGATGGATTTCTTTTGTGACGGCTTTTGTTGCACTTTTGGTGGTTCTTCAAAATTTTCATCTAAATAGTCAACATACCCCGTATTAAAAAATGTACTTCCGTTCTGATACTCTTTCCATTCTTCTTTTGTTCTAACATATCTATCAATACATTTTTGTAATACTTTGAAGCTTACTTTTTGCAACTCTTTTTTCTTTGTATCTGATATTTGTGCTTTGCCTTTTTTATTAGGATAAAGATTCCAAACACTTTTAAAAAATAATTCGATGTCTTGTTTTATATTTTGTTTTATATTTTGTTTTAAAACCTTGCTTTCTTGGTGGAAGAGTTGTTCACCTGGGGTGGTGATGTATTCTTCACCTGGGGTGGTGATGAGTTGTTCCACTGTTGTATTGATTAGTTGTTCACCTGTGGAAGTATTGTTCACCTGTGGAAGTATTGTTCTACTGTCCCAATCGTTATAATATTTATTCAACGCCAATATCCTAGCCGTTTTATCTGTGTGTTTTTTCATTACTTTTATTACTTTTAATTTAATTAAGTTATTAAGTTCAATAGATATATACCGTTTAGAAACATTAACCCCTTTTGCAATAAAACTCTCTGATATTGAATGTTCTTTTCTGCTAAACCCATATGTATATCTGCAAACAATTAACAATATTTTAAATTGTGTTGCGTTGAATTTTGATTTATAAATTACTTCTAAAAGTTCGTTACAAATTGGCGTATACCCATTTTCTTTTTGAGGGCCACTCACGTTATCACCTTCTTTCTATTCTTCAAATAATTCATTTTGATACTCGTTGTCTTTTTCGGGGTTTCCGTATATCCACCATTGCATTAACTCTTCGCCTGTGTTCCATGTACATTTTTTGCCCTTCAACCGTCTTAATTCAATTACTTTGTCAAAAGTATTGATATATGCCTGTTTGTGTTTCGGGAATCTCTTAAAATCTCTTAACATATTCTTTTCGCCACCCATTGGACAACCTATGCAACCTATTCTCTTTTGACCTTCATCATACAGACAACAATGTTCAATATTCCTATCATTCAAAAACTTCCACACGTCCGTATCTTCCCAGTCAATAATCGGATTAACTACCCTTTTCCCCTTTTTAGTACAGTTTTCAAACATTCTCCTATCTTCATCATTGTCATTAAATAATATTTTATCTTTATAACTTTTAGTAACTACTTCAAAAGGTCTACGCCCTTTACGTCGTACACTTTCTGCGTTCCTTACCCCTGTTAAACAAATTCGTCCTTCTCCACCGTGTTCTTTTAATTCCTTGCAACAAAACCTTTGTATCCTTGAAGGTGGACCCATATGATATAAAATTAATCCCCACATACTTTTTTTGTATTTGTCAAATATCACATCAGGGTAATTCGAGCGGATAAATTTAACTACCTCTGGAGGGTCAATCCCTGTAAAATTATAATGAGCGTCAAACTTAACTCCTGCTTCGATTGCTACGTGGTATAAGGCTTGGCTATCCTTACCACCGCTAAATGCTAAATAATAACCTTCTGAGGGTTCAAACGCCCGTAAGCGGTCTATTGCTAACTTAACTTTATCAACGTCCTCAATTAGCCCATTTTCAATCAACATTTCCCCCACTCCCCAATCAATAAATTCTTTTCATTCTCAGTCATACACTCAATCCCAAGTTCCCTGCATTCAGAGATTATTTCATCAATTAATATCGCCATTTCCTTGCTATTGTAGGTACTGCTACCGTAATACGAGATTACATTTGTGTACCCTGCTAATTTGCTTTCGCCGACTATTCCCGCATACCACCCAAGTCCAATTTTGCTCCACCTTTCAACATGGGATTCCACTGCATCATTTCTAATTGGTCTAATGTCAAACTGCCCTACTCGTTTTATTGCGGTCTGATATACAAAATCTTTCGTGTTTCCTATAGATTCCGCTATCTTTTGGCATAACGCCCAACAATACGAATTAGCGTCCTTGCTTCGGTCAGGATGATACTGTTTGATTTCCACGCTTAACATTTTCCCTTTACCAAGTATCTCCCTTAATTTTGCCAACCCTTTAAGCGTTTCGGGTTTGCTAGAATTAGGCGCAAATGTAAACTCGGGCATTAATTTTTCGTTAAAAGATAGATGAATATCGTTACATGTTGTTTTCATGTACCCTCCAGTAATTCGGGATTAGAGTAAATGTCTCCGATAACCTCTCCGATATTATGAAAATCGTGCATAATGATTCCTGTTTTTGTTTTCTCTCTTAAAGCCCATTTAGTTATGTACCAAGATGCAATGTAAATATTGCCTAAATAGTCTTTAAAAATATCGTCCTCATAAATCTCTTTACCATTCTTATCATGCAGACCTGTGTATTGCATAATCTCAATATCTTTAGGCTGTATTTGTATGTGTATATCCTTGTTTTCTATACAGCTATATCCCTTAACTGTTGCCCATATCCCCTCATCACCGTCTAAATGCAGATGTAATACTTCATACATCTTCTTGTATTTTTTATGCCATGCTCTAAATTTGATCTCTCTATTCATAACCCTCTCCCTTCATTCTTCAAAATATAATTCGTCTCCCATAAGTTTCCTCGTTTCCTCGTTGGTACAACCTTGCTCAAAATAAATCAATTGCAGACCTAGTTTTAATTTCATATCGAGTGCATGACCTTCTCTGCCATGCACTCCAAATGTTCCATAATGGCAATCCCAATCTAAAAGTATTAAAGTTTCAAATCGCTCACATGCCTTGCGCTTACCCACCCCGAATAGTATATGGTGAGGTTGGAGCATGTTGGTACCTCCGCACAATTCGCATACTCCATTTGCCCTCTCGTAGACTTGCTTTCGTAGCTTGGTGGGTATCTGATGGCTCATTCGCCATCTCCAAACGGTGTACCCTCAAATAAATCACCCTCAGGCTCTGTTTTATCCGTGACTTCATCTTTTACTACCTGTTTGTTCTGTGCCGCTTCCTTTACCGCCCCTTTAAGGACGGATATACCCTTCAAAATAATCTTATCCTTGCCGTTTTCCTCAAGCCATTTAACATAATCCAATTCCGTCTTATATAGCTCACCCAACGTCTTACCCTTATGTTTGCCAAAGGTTATTTTTAGATTAGCCGCATTTTCAACTGTCATATTCTCGGTGTTCTCTTTTTGCAGGTAATCCTTTAAGTCCTCCACGTCCTGTGTAAATATGTCCGATAGCGCAGCAAGCTGCAGGCAGGCATCTATAAACGCCCTCTTCTTCGACATCTTGAGAATTGTATTGACTAAGTCGTATATATTAGGGTTTTCAATCCTATACTTTAAATTGCCCCACTTATCCGTTGTTGGCTCTAATATGTTTATATCCATGCCAAACGGAATTTTGTCAGCCGTGACAGTCAGGTACCTATATTTTTTCTCTTTGGAGTTGCAATTTCCAACGCCTTGTGCGACTGGGTCACCATTTTTATATAATGTGCAACGGATATTGTAAGAGAAGAATCCGTTTGCGTAATCCTCTGTTTTGTCGATAAATTCATAGTTAGGATTAACACCCATCAACATACATATTTTTTCCCCGCCAGGCTTAAACAATGTCGGCTTGTCTGTGCCAGGAATTGTGTCGAAATCGTGACCTTGTTTTAGTGCCGTCTTAACTAGCCCCTGAAACTGTGATATTTTTTGCATAGTGTCCGTGATTGCCTTATTGTCAATTGTTTCAATTATTGATAATCCGTTCATTCTTGGACCCCTCCTTTCACTTTGCATTCAGTCTCAATTTCTACCTCTTCACCAAATTCATAGTCAAATTGAGTTTCAATAATCGATGTAATTTCAGCCCCACAACTTGTGCAATAAATCATTCCATTATCTATTGGGTTTCCTTCTTCAAGTGACCATGCGTTTTTGCAATTAGTACATTCCCAATAACCCTCTTCCTCGATAAATTTACACGTTTTAGGTTTATTTTCTCGCAAAACGTTAATAGCTTCATCAATTGCGTTTGATGCTTCCAGCCAGCTGTCTCCGTAATCTGTTGGGTTGTGAGTGATAAATCTATCAACTCGTTCCAATTCGGATATGTTTTCTTCGATCGTTTTCATCAATCTACCTCGCTTTCAAAATTTGTTATTTCTATTTCGGTTATACCTTCGCATACAACCGCTTCTATGACCTGTGTGTTGGGCTTGTTATAATGCGTGATTGATTCTGCGCTGTCAATGAATACAGGTACCTTAAGACCTGTCATTGAATTGATTAAATTAGCAATTTCAAGCTCTTTACGTACACGCTCAGACGTTGAACATAGGACTAACTCCTTGCCGTCATAAAGCATTTCAAAACATTCCTTTATTTCGCCAGTGGACTTGATAACTTTCTCTAGTCTTATTGTCACCTTATCCAGCCTGTCCTTAATTTGGTTATATTGAAGCTCTGATTTCTTAGTTGCATACTCCATACCTGCGGACATTAAGCTGTTAATATGTGCCTTTTCATCGTCAATTTCTTTTAACCTTGTTTCAATATTTGTAACCTCAACTTGTGCCGTCTCGACCTGTTTAAGCATTGTGCTTCTAGTTGAATTTTTAACCCTTGCTTCCGTTGAAAAATGTTGCTGCTCACTGATTGACTGTTCAAGCTCGTCTGCATATTCCGTGTTAGGTTCCTTGTAATCGGCTATCAGGTCATCATACGCAGTCTGTTCATTCTTAATTTCACCATTCATGGTATTGCCTTCTTCGATTACCGTTGCCATTTCTGCCATGATTTTTGAGATTGATTCTTGTTTAGCCTTTTCCCCTGCTGCTACATCGAGTGTTTGTCCGCACGTAGGGCATACTTTATCAACCTGCAACATGATGACTTTGTGACGTTTTACAAGTTCGACATATCTTGCTTTTAATTGTTCCTTTTTTGATATTAAGAATTTAAGCGTAGAATCAGAAGGTTTTACCGTTGCATTGCTCCTAAGTCCGCTAAGTTCAGATTGATATTTTTTGAGGTCGGCATCGTCAAAAATAACCTCTTCAGGTACCTCAATACTAAGATTTTTATAATACGCATCAAACGACCCATTAAGCCTTACACCCTCGGTTTCCAGTGCCTTGAGCTGTGACCTTTTGTCTGATAGATATTCGTTGATATTTAATGTGTTTGGTGCCATGCTGCGGAAACATTCTGCCATTTCAGCAAGGACTTGCTCCCTTGGGATTGCGGGCAATATGCCTGTTAAGAATGTTCTTGCCACGACTGGTGCCATTGCATCAAAATAACCGGGTACAAACGCTGCTAAAAATGTCTGCTTGTCGCCTGTGTAGGAGAATATATCTCCTTGGCTTGCCTTGTTGCCGTCCAGTGCTATTGTGCATGTCTTACCCTTTTCACGCTCTAATATATGTACCTTGCCATCGTTACCCTCAAACTCCAATTTCACATATATTTTCTTACTCTTGTTATTTAACAATAAGCTGTCTGCCTTGTCGTTGCCGTTCATGTTGCAGCCGAATAACGCCCAACATATCCCCTCACAAATTGATGTCTTGCCTGTATAATTTTCACCTTTAATTATTGTGTGATTTGAAAATGTATAAGTCTTGTTGTCGCTGTCCTCTATGTTTTTAAATCCACTTGCTTGTAATGATAATATTTTCATAATTCGTTTTCTCCTTTCAATTTTTCAAGCAATATTCCACAAAAACAACCACATTTATTAAACTTTTTGCACTTCCAACCTGATGAGCATTTATCCTCATCACTACCATTCCCTCCACGTTCACATTCGGAACACGCTACCCATAAATGGCCTCTGCTGTCTTTATAACTATTTATTTTCATCAGTTGTTTCCCCCTCTACATTCAGGGCATTCACACCCTGGGCTTCTTACACAAAAATCTTCCACTTCTTCAACATAAATTCTCATGATGGTTTTCATCTTATCTTTGAAGCTCGCAATTGCATCAGCCGGCACATTGATTGCCGTAACCTCACCTAAAATTTGCTTGTCTCCTCTAACCTCGATTACAACAATGTCACCTACTGCCACTGTCTCTGGCGTAAAGTAGGTATATTCCCTTAAACTCACACTGCCGCAAAACCTTACCTTGATAATATTTGTATTCATAATCTCCCCCTTGACACACCATCAAATTTAATTTACAATGGTCGTGTAATTTTTTATGTTTATGCTTTGGAATTGTCGTCCGTCAATGGCGACTTTTCTTTTTTACATATTGCACATTTAAAATTTGGATGGTTCATATTCCAAATGCAACCTTTACATGACTCATATTCACGATTTACTTTATAACTTATACAGTTGTCACACCGTCTATCATGCTCACACATTCACCTCAACCTCCTTTTCTTTTTTTAGCTGTATTATGTACTCTCACAGTTCCATAGCCAGCATCATCGGAAATCTGTCATAATTTGTATAGATAAATTCGAGCACTTTGTCTAAATCATCCATTCCCCTCACCTCCTAATTGTCGTCACCACGTTCACAGTCCGCACATTCCCAACAGTCGTACGATTCACAACCCCAACATGGTTCTTCTCCAATATCTGTACCATTAGCCACGCAATTACTACAACGAATTTCCAACCCACATACCTCACAGTTATCCATTGTTCAACCCCCATATCTTCGCCAGCAACAAACAAATTGCAACCGCCATTATCGCCAATGCCACCGACCCTAAAAATAACTTTATATCCTCTCTGTGTTGCTTAATCTTGTATGCTTCAACCCTTACACCATTAACGTTTATTATTTTCATTTTGGAATCTCCCATCTGTACGGATATTTATATAGCCCACAATTATGTATCACTCCATTCGGCGTATGAAATTCACAAATCGAACACTTACCTTCTTCGCAGTATCTTTTTAGCAATCTGACTGCTAAGATCAGAAATATACTTGGTATCCTTGTTTTTACTATTAGCGTCTTACCTTTCAATGATATTTTCATCTCACACCTCCTAATAAATACACTTGCCCTTTATCAATCTGTCTGTCCTCATGCTTGTCCACATAAATATCAATCAACTTGCCTTTTACCAAACCCCCTGTGTCCTCCGCTCGTCTAATTCCAATACCTTCTATATACAAATATGAGCCTAAAGGGATAACATTTTTATCTACTGCTACTGTCCTAGTTGAATCCGCTATTACTCCTGTGAATGTGATTTTGTCAGTTTTACCACAACATTTGATACATGAATCGTAGTATGTATATCTAAACTCACCCAATGATGTAATTTTTATTGGCTGCGGCTCTGCTGTTGGCTGTGGTATCTGCGTTGGTGCCTCTGTTGGCCTTGACGTAGCTTGTGGTGTTGGTGTAGGCTGTGTTGTCTGTTGTGTTGTGCTATCTTTAGTTCCACCTTCTAATCGATATACGGTTAGCGCTAACATTACAATTATTATTAATACGCACGATAAAAGCTGGTAAAGACTTAACCGATCTATTATTGTTTTAAACACCTTGTACCTCGTTCCTCAACCATTCGTCAAACTCAGCGTTTTGTTTGACCGTGAAATAACCTTTTATTTCGTGCATACTTCTGTAGTCACGTAACTTATTCGTAACCCATATAATGTAATTGGCGCCTCTCACGTCATCGTCTGATTCGATGCCATTTGCCTCTTTGTATAGCTCCCATCTAATATTCATGGCTTGTCCTCACTTATCAGTTCTGGATTTTCATAGATGTTGCCGATAACTATCGTATTTTCAAATTCCCCAAGCTCCCAACAATACCGGATATCTTTAACAGTGATAAATTCATCATGTTCCCAAAAACCTTGGCAAAATTCACCACCAAAAACATGAACAATATCGCCCTCATAAATCTCTATACCATTTTTATCTTTTAACCCTGTAAATTGCATTAACTCATAAATTCCACCTATGGACATTTTGTTTTCAACGGATTTTAAAAACATTCCGTATTCTTCCCCATCCATAATTGCTAATGGACTTTCAAAATGTAACATTTTCTTAATTCCTGTATTCCATGCTCTAAATTTAATCTCTCTATTCATTCCATCACCTCACACAAAATAATTAATTCGGACCCTCCATTTTTAAATACTGGTTTACTTCCCTGCAAAGTTCTGTAATTGTTTTTGCAATTTCACATCGGGCTGGTGCTTCTAAGTGCAAAGGCGCTATCAGGTTTCTATCTTGCAATTTCTGTAGTTCTCTGATCTGTTCTTCTATTACGCTTTTGTAATCCATTTTTGATTTCCTCCTTTCTTAATTTATGTACTGCTTGTCCTACTAAGCAAATTTTGCTTGATATTTCCTTACTATCCCTTCAAATATCGGCTTAAGTTGTATATCCCTATCGACTACATCTAATTTAGTAGCCGCTTGGCAATCCGCATACGTAGCACCGTGCAATTTCATACGTTTGCGGAGGTTACTTTGACGTGCCGTGATGTCGCAATGTGCCAGACACTCTAATTCCTCATATAAATCACCCCTAAATTTTTGATGGCTAAGTCCTTGGCTTTCGACAATTTGATTAATTTTTGAGCTCATGTCATGTTTCCAGTTGTCCGCCGTGGGAGCGGTGAATACGTCAAGGGCATTGGTAATCTTGCTATCGAGTGTTAAGACCTTGCGTTCCATTTCGACTAATTGCTGAGCTGATGCGGCGATTATCTCAGTCATTGTCATTTGCTTAACATAGCCGCCTGTTTTCCTTATAGATGGAATAACTTCACTTGCTAGCCAATCAGTGAATTTTTCAGCTTCGGGCTTACGAGAAGTAAAGACTAATTTGTAAACGCCTGCTTCTGAAATAATGCACATTGCTTGATTTCCTCCAAGGGTACTGATAGTGTCCGTACCCTTCATATTTTCCGATAGCCTATTTACTGCGTACCATGTATCAACAACCTCTAAAATTTTGCAAACATCAGATGCAACAAACCAAGGTTCTCCATCTTTTATTACTGTTCTTACTTCCTTCTCTTGATAATTAAATATTTGTAATTTGTTCAATTTGTTTTCCTCCTTTTAATTTTTGTATAACTTGTTCTGATCCTCATACCTTAATAAATCTTTTTCCCTTACATACCACCTGTGACCTATTTTGTAACCACCAAAGCCTTTTGACTTAAAAAGCCTTCCTGCTGTTTCCCTCGCTTGAATTTGGTATCTTGTCATCACATCGTCAATCGTTAAAACACTATCCAATTTGCTCCCTCCTTATTCGTTATTTGTCCCATTTAGGGACATGCTAGGAAAAAAAATTTTCATGAACAACTCTTCTTCTTTCATGTTTAACTTTTCCGCTGTTTTCTGAATAGGTAATAAAATAGCAACTTCTTCTATTTCTTTACCACTTAGCGGTTGCCCTTGAAATACCCTGCTAACCTTGTTTTTATTCCACAAGATTTTTTTTCCAAAATTTATTTGCGAGCCGTACGTTAAAATTATCAAACCCTCTAAACTATCTATCGACATTATATCACCTCTTTTCTTGTCTTTTTTTGTCCCTTTATGGTACATTTTAATAATACCACTGTTTTAATTAATGTCAACCCCCTTTGGGACATTATTTTGGAAATATTAATAAAAGTGTTGCAAAGTGGTACACTATATAGTATATTAAATTAATATTAATAACATTGGAGGGTATTAAACATGATTAAAACAAAAACCTTAGGTGAAAGGATGAAAGAAGCAAGAGACGATAAAAAATGTTCTTTACAAGACATAAGTAATGTAGTAGAAATATCCAAACAGGCATTAAGCAGATATGAGCATAACAAAATATCACCTAAAAAACCAACAATAGACTCGTTGGCTAGATATTTTAATGTTAGTGTAACTTGGCTTATGGGATACGATGTAGATAAGAATTTTACCGTTTCGAACACAAAAGAAAGAATGTCACAATTAACTATTAAATTAGAAAATTTTAGCGAAGAGAAAAGGGAAAGTATATTAAAACATTTTGAGGATACTATTAATTTGATTAGTAAGAAATAGGGAGGATTATGAAAAAGAGAAAAGATGGAAGGTACAAAGCTTCAATAGTTGTTGGGTCTGATGAAAAAGGAAAGCAACTAAGAAAGTATGTTTACGGCTCTAAGGATGAGGTTACTTTAAAACTCGCAGAATTAAGAGTTAAGATGTCTAAAGGAATAAGTATTGATGAGAAAAATACAACCTTATCAGAGTATGCAAGAAAATGGTTTAAATTAAACAAGTCCACAAAAGAATACAATACTAAGGTTATGTATGAATATGCCATAGAGGGACACATTTTGCCCCAACTGGGACATATTAAGCTTAAGGACTTAAAGAAACATCACATACAAGAATTAATCAACCAAAAACACGCTTGCGGATTAACAAGAACTCTCGAAATAATAAAACTTACAATTAGACAAATATTAAATCAAGCTGTTGAGGATGAATATATTTATAAGAACGTTGCTAAGAAATTGGACATGCCTTCCCACGTGGTCAAACCTAAAAGGACTTTGACTGATTATGAAATATCCTTAATTGGTAAAGCTGATATTACATTGAAAGCAAATGCTTTTTTGTATACGTTGTTATGGACTGGTGTTCGTCCTGGGGAACTACTTGCCTTGACTAAAAATGATATAGATTTCAAAAAGAATTTAATTAAGATAAATAAAACTGTTGTGTTTAAGGTCAATCAACCCGAAATAAAAAACATGCCTAAGACAACCGCAGGTATAAGAGAAATTCCAATCGTTGAGGAATTGAAAACCCTGCTGATTAAATATATGAAAACAGTAGACGCTATATATTTATTCCCGTCTGAATCTAAAGGTTTAATGTCAAAATCAGCAAAAACTAAGTTTTGGAGTGGGATTATTAAAAAGTTCAACATTGCTGCTGGAGGTAATGACAAAATAAAAGCTATTGCAAACGATATTACCCCTTATATTTTTAGACACACTTACGCTACTATGCTTTATTATGCAGGTGTTGATATTAAGAAAGCTCAATATATTTTAGGGCACAAATCTATTCTTATAACTTATCAAATTTACACTCATTTAGAATCGAAAGAAAACGCAAATACACCTAATCAAATCAATCAATATATGATTAGTAGGGGGTCAATCGGGGGTCAAAATAAAATTACTCAAAATAATCAAGAAATAAAAAAACCTCTCAACGGTTAAGCTGAAAGGTTTTTCTGTGGTGAGCCATCGCAGGATCGAACTGCGGACAACATGATTAAAAGTCATTAATTGCACATACGCTAGAACATAATAAAACCGCTTGAATCCTATATTTAACTAAGGATTAAGCGGTTTTTCTAATCCAATCTAATCCAATCTAATCTATATTAATTTTAATTAGTAGGGGGTCAACTGGGGGTCAAATTTTTTGACAATGAAAATGCAAAATTTTCTTTTTTGTTCAATAAATCATTTAATAGTTTTATTTGCTTATCATCTAAACATGTAGACTTAATAAATTTATTATAGGATTTTCTAAACTCTTCATATCTTTTCCATGAATCCTTTTCCAATTTCTTTTTCTTCCTCCCCTCAAATTTTTTATAATAGCAGGGCCACATTTAAAATTAACCATAAGCGACGTATGTAATCATTTTGCACATCCTCCTTTTTTGGTGATTAAACTAATTATCTATTAAAGTTCGACAATTTACAACAAATTTATCATAAATATTTACATGTAAAAATGGCATTATCTAAAATTCAGGCATATTTATTTATATCATCCGTTAATTTAATCAATAAATATTATAATTTAATATATACTATTGTTAATTTTTGTATTATTTATCACGATTTAATTTATAATCATATCTATCAAATTAGTGAGGATGACGATATGATAAAGAATAGGTTAAAAAAGATAAGAATGAGAGAATATGAGATGAATCAAAAGGAGTTTGCTGCATTCTTGGATATTCCATATGTTACATACAATAACTACGAAAATAACAATATCGCTCCTGGAGCAGAAGCATTATTAAAGATTGCAAAAAAACTCAATAAACCAGTCGAAGAAGTTTACTATTTGACAAATAAAGTATAAAGGGGTATTCTCATTGTAAAATTATGTATTGGAGGTAAGGAATTATGTTTGGAAGGGAGAGTAAGGAAGATAAACAAGCTAAAGAAATACAAAAATTCATGGAACAATATCAACTTGAAGATTTAGACGAAAAAGATTTAATTGTACTTCAACGGGTTGCAAGTAAGTTGCTTGCTATGGGGTTGTTTAACTTTGGCATGGTATTCAGTTTTCCGAAGGCAGAAGAACGACTTAAAGTAGGTTATTTAGGTGCAATGGTAGACCAAAACTGGATGATGATTCGACAATTAAGCAGACTGAATAAAAACATAGAGAAACTAGTGGCAAAAAATATATAAAATTTGACATAAAAAAAGAGGATCCAATTAAGGATCCTTTAATTTATTTTACCGCTTTTGCAAACTTGATAAACAACAAATCAATGTATTTATCAAATTCATTAGCCTGTTTCCAATATTCGATGTCGATGTCAACTTTACTTTTTACTATCTGTAATGCTTCATCAAATGTTAGTTCTTCCACTTTTGCCACCTCCACAACTGGTGTTATTGGTGTTATATATGGATGAATCATTTTATCAATTCCCTCAATAAAATTAGCCCATCCATTCGCCCTAGCCCTCAAAACTTGTGGGCAATCCTTACCACTCCAATGATTATGCTGTACTATGTGGTCTAACGCAATTCCTGTTTCTTTCATCAAGTCCACACATAATAATTGCATGTTTTCTTCTGCTTTCGCCCTGTTGCCGTCTGAGTTCATACAAATTTCGCAGCCTATCGAATTGTTATTACCCTGTGTATCTCCTGCGTGCCATCCTGTCTCATTCCATGGCAAGTGTTGTACAACATTAGTATCGTCTACTGTGTAATGCCATGAAACCTCTTTAGTGACCGTTTTTAGATACCTAGCATGCATTAAAGCATTAGCCCCTGCCGATGTATTAGCCGTGTCGTGAATGGTGATATATTCGGGTGACATTTTATTTCCTGGTCTATTAAATCTGCCTACAGGAATAAGGTCTTTTATGTAATCAAACATTACACACCATCCTTTTTTATTACCACTGGCATTATTGCCACTGTCATTATTGGCACCGTTACAGTTGTAGCTTTTTGTAACCCTTCTACAACAGTCTCAATTAGTTTATCAATAAACGTTGGAGTAAATACAATTCGTAAATACCATGGGAGCATATTGTTGATATAAGTTGAGGCTTCAACATACTTTATAGACCCTGTCCCACTGCCCCACTTTGCCTCTGCGGCATTTACCGCAGTATTAACCAGTTTCATTAATAGCGAATAGTTGCCTGTCCTGATCGTAAACACTATCAATATTATTACTAGTATTGCAAAAATCACCCACAATATTACCGCTAAATTGTTTATCATAAATTCTAACATTTTTGTTTCTCCTTCTTATATAATATTTTATTTAAAAAATCCTAGCTGTTCTCTTTTATAGTTTAAACACAAGAAAAATTATACCTGTGATTAAACTACAAATTATACCGACTATTACCATTTGTAATTTATCAGAAAGACCAGACTTACCCGAAGTCTCATATTGTGCTTTTTCTAAGGCCGCAATACGTAAAATTAATGAATTGGTTAATTGGGTCAATTGTTCAGCAATGGTAGTAGCAGTTTTTTCCACAGCCATCCTTAGCACTTCTGCTTCTTGTTTTGCCGCTTGCAAAGCTACTTCTACCGCTTTTGTGTCCACTTGCCGAAGATTATCAATACGGTCACTTTCAGCAGTACGCTCCTCTTTTAAATAATTAAATTGTATTTTCATATTGTCTACAATGTTACTTAACCCTAATTTGAGCATATCTGCAATATGTTTTTCTGAATCGTCAACAAGTCGTAAAACGTTCGGTGAAGGATCAGCCTTTGTTTCATTTGCCATATTTCTATCTCCAATCTTATTTTTTGACATAAAAAAACAGCCTTATCGACTGTGTCTTACTAATTTTATTCCAACCCTTGACATTGTAAAAATTTACGCATATTATATGAAGAACTAGCAATAATAAACGAGAGGTGAATAATTATGAAACTAAATATCGAGTTTGTAAAAAGAAATCTAATTTCAATCATAGTGGCAGGATCAATTTTAACTGTTGGTGGTATATCTTTTGCTTCAACTTTATTAAGTGACCCATCTGAAACAATCGCTGAAACAACACAAATGCCAACTGCCACACTTGTACCAACACTTGAACCAACGCTTGAACCAACTATTGCACCTACGGTAAGCCCAAATGTGGCACCTGCTCCACTTGTTACTCCTACGGTAATAATACTTGACGGCGTAACTATCAATGCTGTCAATAGTGTAATTAACGCCAAGGATAGTGTAGTGAATAATCCGAATGGCACTACTGCCACCGCTGCTCAAGCACCCACTCCACCAGTTATTCAACCAACTAAACCTACACCTAAACTTAACCCTACATTTAAACCTACACTTAAACCTATAGTAACTAACTAACTTATTCAAATTAGTTTAATTTCTTGATTTTTTACTAATTCAGTTAATTGTTGAATACCCACAGTTAATATACTAATCATTGCACCTAAATCTCGCCCATCTTCTTCAATTTCTTCTTGTTTAGGAATAGTTTTGCCTCCCAATATAATTTTTTTGCCATCTTTATCAAGTTTTATTTTTTGCATTTTTATTCTTTTCTGAGCGAATTTAGGTAAAGTACTATGATCTATCCCACCATTCCCATCATCTGAAATAAGAGCAATTTCAGCTAAAGCATCTCCAACATATAATGGTGTTCTGTCAGTGAAAGATAATGCTGAAATGTTGTTATCTGACCATATGTTACCATCTGCAACCACATCGCCAGTTGTAAATATGCTACCACTCGCCATTATCTGACCTACACCCATACCTCCATCATGATGTACATAAAAACCTGTACCTATTCTAAGTCCATCACTAGATAGTGTTGAACTGTCCGCTCCTATGCCTATTGTTACCTCTCCTATATTGTTAACTCTAAACCGACCATCGCCAGCCCAGAATGCCCAATCTGCATCACCGCCCATTCCTGTACTATTTGAAGAACCAGTTTTTTCGAGAGGCGTACCATTATAAATACAACTCCAACCCGTCTGACCCGCGTTACCAAGTGTCATGGTACCTATTCTGCCTCTGGTTGCTGTTAGAAATCCTGCGGGGTCTACACTAAACGTTCCACCTGCTAAAAACACTCCATTTTTATCAATCGTACCAATTATTGTATTAGCATCATTTCTTAACGTAATTACTCCATTGCCGTAAGTTGCACCGCCTAAAGTTAATGTCCCACCGATTATTTGATTAGCACTTATTTCTAATGCAGTTATAAAGCTAGCAACAATATGTCCGTCCATCGTGATAGCTGTGCCGTACGGTCCATTTACGCCAGTTGAACTATACCCGAACCCTCCTAAGTTCCATCTCCAAACATTAACTGCTGCCATTACGTCCGTGGTGTCCATAATGAGTATCTCGTAAGGCTTTCCATCTTCACCCTGACGTATTACTACATTACCACCATTTGAACCTGTTATAAGGCTTGTAGCGTTGTCTATTGCTTTTTGATAGTCTGAGGTAACTTGTACTATATCTTGTTTAATTCCTTGTATGGCATTGTTAAACGTTGTAGCTAAGTTAGGCTTAAAACTTCCTAGTTCAATTTTCTCAATCCTATTCGTTAGAATGTTTTTAGTAATCTTTATTACTTTTGCCTTAAGATTGATATTGAGTTTACTGTGCTTTATAGTCACCGTATCGCCCATGTAGACACGCTCTAATACTGCATAGTTCTTGTATTCCTCAGTCTTCGAAAGCTCAAGAAAATCAATTTTATAGTTAAATTGAGG
>Ga0209125_1001517_pt1 | contig 21239 bp, 11 predicted proteins | sample BarGraIncub1131A_FD_184503 | JGI IMG/M metagenome (GOLD analysis project Ga0209125, IMG submission 184503) | Arctic peat soil microbial communities from Barrow, Alaska - Barrow Graham LP Incubations 11-31A (SPAdes) (version 2) | ecosystem: Environmental > Terrestrial > Soil > Wetlands > Peat...
CATGTTGATCACCATCCTTGCGATGATCAACCCACGCCCTAATTTGCCTTCGCGTTTTCCCCTCCAGGCTCATTCCCGGTTGGAAATACGCGTCTCCGTCAGGCTCATACCTCATTGGACAAGGCTCAAACTGAGCGGCAGGATTGGAAGGGAGGAAAATGGCGAGAGATACGAACGCCCGACCCTGGTGGCTCGAATCGCCCGCGGAAGGAACTGTTCCGCCAGGCGCCGGGACAAGCGGTTTGTCGAGTACCGAAGCGAGCATTCGCTTGTCAAAATTTGGACCAAACCTGTTCCGTGATCATCAGGACTTGCCCTTGTGGCAGCAGTTCCTCTCCCGTTTCAAGAATCCTCTAGTCCTCCTCCTCCTGGTGGCGAGTGCCATTTCCGCGCTGACCGGTGAACTGACCAATTTCATCATCATCTCGGTGATGGTCCTGTTTAGCGTCGCCCTTGACTTTGTCCAGGAGCACCGGGCCGGCAAGGCGGCGGCAAGTCTGCGTCAGTCGGTTTCGGTACGGGCAACGGTGGTACGCGATGGCAAGCCGCTTGAGGTCGCAGTCAGCGAAGTGGTACAGGGAGATCTCGTTGTGCTCTCCGCCGGCGACATGATTCCAGCAGATGGCCGTGTGTTGGAAGCGAGCGATTTCTTCGTCAAGCAGGCCCTATTGACCGGCGAATCCTACCCGGTGGAAAAGCGGCCGGGCCAACTGGATGCCAGTGCAAGCGACATCCAGGATGCCGCCAACGCGGTATTCATGGGTACCACCGTCATTAGCGGGAGCGCCAGAATACGGGTGGTCAATACGGGCGGTGGAACCGAGATTGGTGCCATAGCCAATACCCTCACCCGGCAGCCGCCACCGACCGCCTTCGAGATCGGCACGCAGCGCTTCGGCATGCTCATCATGCGTCTTACCATCCTGCTGGTGCTGTTCGTGCTGCTCGTCAATGGGCTAATGCACAAACCCTGGCTGGAGTCCTTCCTCTTTGCCGTTGCCCTGGCGGTCGGGCTGACGCCCGAGTTGCTGCCGATGGTGGTGTCGGTCACCTTGTCGCGGGGCGCCTTGCTGATGGCCAAAAAACGCGTCATCGTCAAGCGCCTGGCCGCCATCCAGAACTTGGGCTCGATGGATGTCCTATGCACTGACAAGACCGGCACCCTGACCGAAGCCAAGATCAGGCTTGAACAACATGTAGATGCGCAAGGAAAGCCCAGCGCCCGAGTGCTGGAACTCGCCTATCTCAACAGCTTCTTCGAAACCGGCCTGAAAAGTCCGCTCGATGAGGCCATCCTTGAGCATAGAGACATTGATGTCAGCGCTTGGAGAAAGATTGACGAAGTCCCCTTCGACTTTGAACGGCGGCGCGTCTCGGTCCTGCTGGACAAGGGGCATGGCCGGCTGCTGGTGGTCAAGGGCGCGCCGGAAGAGATTGTTGCCCTTTGTACTCACTATGAAGAACAGGGCAACGACGCCCGGATTCCCCTCGATAAGGTTTCCCGCGAACGACTGCACGGCGTGCATGTAGACCTCGAAAAAGAGGGCTTTCGCGTGCTTGGCATTGCTTGGCGCGAAGTTCCTGCGGACCATCCGCATGCGGTCGTTGGTGACGAAACAGAACTGGTGTTCGCCGGCTTTGCGGGCTTCCTCGATCCGCCCAAGGCGAGCGCCGGCATGGCGCTTTCCGCACTCAAGGCGAGTGGCGTGAGCGTCAAGATTGTCACTGGCGATAGCGAACTGGTCACCCAGCATGTGTGTGGCCAGCTGAATATTCCAGTCGCCGGGGTACTGACCGGCAAGGAAATCGCAGCTCTGGACGACGCGGCCCTGCAGGTAAAAGTGGAGATCGCCAACCTGTTTTGCCGAGTTAACCCGTCGCAGAAGGAACGGGTAATCCTCTCGCTCAAGGCGCGTGGCCATGTCGTCGGCTATCTGGGCGACGGTATCAACGACGCGCCCGCGCTGCACTCGGCCGATGTCGGCCTGTCGGTCGATTCGGCCGTTGATGTCGCCAAGGAAGCCGCTGACATGATCCTTCTCGACCATGACCTCCAAGTCCTGCACGATGGCGTGCTGGAAGGGCGACGTACCTTCGGCAATATCATGAAATACATCATGATGGGCACCAGTTCCAACTTCGGCAACATGTTCAGCATGGCGGGAGCCGCACTGTTCTTGCCCTTCCTGCCGATGCTGCCGACCCAGATCCTGCTCAACAATATCCTCTACGACATCTCCGAAGTGCCGATTCCCTTGGATCAGGTCGATCCAGAGGAACTGCGCGAGCCGCGAGTCATGGATATGACCTTCATTCGCAACTTCATGCTGGTGATCGGCCCGATCAGTTCGCTATTCGATTTCCTGACCTTCTACGTCATGCTGGTCATCTTGCAGGCCGATGAAAAGCTGTTTCAGACCGGTTGGTTCGTTGAATCCTTATGCACCCAGGTACTGGTGATCTTCGTCATCCGGACGCGTGGCAATCCATTCAAGAGCCGCCCGCACCCAGTTTTGGCATTGACCTCCCTGGTGATCGCCACGCTCGGCGCGGGGTTACCGTTTACGTCGCTGGGCGCGTATTTCGGCTTCGTTCCGCTGCCGGCAAAGTTCTATCTCATTCTGGCGGCCATGGTGGCCGTCTATCTGTTGATCGTCGAACTCGCCAAGAATGGCTATTACCGCTGGTGCAGAACGGGCTGACAGTACTTGGCCGGTGGCCAGGACCGCTGAAAATCGGCCGTTGGCCGAACTCGACGGCCGCGTCAGCGATCCCCGTATGTCAGCGCAATACCGCTGGGCGCGCCAGGCAATCAACCACCGACGACGATACGCCGAAATCAGAGGGCCTTGGCGTCTGCACCGCTATCGGTTCTATGTGCGGCACCGTACAGACCACAGCGGCATTACTGCGCATGCTGCTTTCGGGGTGTCGACATGGCGCGGGCGTGGCTGGTTGGGCTCCGCCGCGTTGATCTGAAAACCTTCAGGCCCGACTAATGGGCCGATGCCGGTCGCCGCTGGCCGTTGGGGCGCTGGCATCAAGAAGTCCTGTTTAAATCACTCTGGAGAGTCAATCATGAAACAACTTGGCAAGTATCTTTCCGCACTGTTCCTGGCCGTAACGCTGATCACCGCGGTGGGTTGCGCTTCTACCGCGAAACACGAAGGAACCGGCGAATACGTCGACGACAGCGTTATTACGACCAAGGTGAAGGCGTTGATTCTCGACGAACCGACGCTGAAAGTGTTCGAGATTAACGTCGAAACCTTCAAGGGCGTCGTTCAGCTGAGCGGCTTCGTGAGTTCGCAGGAGGCCGTCACCAAGGCATCTGAAGTGGCCCGCGCCGTGCACGGCGTGAAATCTGTCAAGAACGACTTGCGTCTGAAGTAATCGAACTTTCTTCGTCGGTCGTTGCCGCAACCCGTGTCCGGCAATGACCGACGGGGAAGTCGGTCGCTCAATCGATGGAGGTGCATGACCATGCGAGGCGACGAAACGCTGGAGGGAGAAAGACGCGAAACCCTTGGCGAGCTGATTGAGTTCCTCGTCATTATTCAGAAGATGGGGCAGCGCCTAGCTTATGAAACACACGGCGAGTCATACGACCAAGTCTTGGAGCTAAACGAGCTTTTGCGTCAGACGCGGGAACAACTCGAACTAATTCAGCGGACCGCACAGAAAGCTGACTAGAGGTCGGAAAGCGCCTGGCTTGTCGGTCGAGCGGACGGATTTCTGGCGTCTGGTGGATGGGTGTCCCTCTGCACTGGGCCACCTTGCCGCGTAAGGAAGTCCTCGTCAAGCGAATCCGTCGATTTCCTGGTTCATGCGCCGAGTGACTGGATTGGCCCCTGACTCGCCAGCCGGTGGCGATTGCCATCTTAGGGCTTGTGTGCGGCACAGCACAGACCGTACTCGTGATGATTTGCGCCGTTGCGCGTTTTCTTAGAGGGGATTTCTGGATTGGACGTCGGCCTAAAACTCGTCGAATACCTGCGGCAGTTAAAAACGTCCCTGCGGGGCGGCGGGTGGCCAAGGATCTCGCTCGACCTGGAACCGCCACTTCGCTCGGAGCTGTTTAGTGCAGACCAGATGGCACAGCATGGCAAGGCGCTTGCTGCATCGCATCAACTGGCGCACGGGCGTGCGCCAGATCAGCTTCTGACTCGGCTGGCCGCCAACGAAAGCGCCTTGGTCGGCGTCTGCAATTTGCTGACGTCGGCGGTGACGGAGAGCCGGCGCATCACGCCGGCCGGGGAGTGGTTGCTCGACAATTTTTATCTCATCGAAGAGCAGATCCGTACGGCCAAGCGGCATCTGCCAAAAGGTTACAGTCGGGAACTCCCGCGTCTGGAGAAACTGCCTGCCGGAACGTCCGGACCGACGGATGGGCGTCCGCGCGTCTACGACATCGCGCTGGAAACCGTGGCTCACGGCGACGGGCGCGTCGATGCCGAAAGTCTTGGCCGTTTCGTCGCGGCCTACCAGACCGTGACGCCCCTCAAGCTTGGCGAGTTGTGGGCAATCCCGATCATGCTGCGCCTGGCGGTCATCGAGAATCTCCGGCGAGTCAGTGTGCGCATCGCCGCCGGTTGGGTCGAGCGCAATCTGGCCGCTTCCTGGGCGGACCAGATGACGGAGACCGCCGAGCAGGATCCGAAGAGTTTGATCCTGGTAACCGCGGATATGGCGCGCTCCAACCCGCCGATGAGCAGTGCGTTTGTCGCCGAACTCGCGCGCCGCTTGCAGGGGCGGGGACCGGCGCTGGCCTTGCCCTTGACCTGGATTGAGCAGCGCCTCGCCGAATCCGGCTTGACCATCGAGCAGTCGGTACAGTCGGAGAACCAGCTACAGGCCGCCGACCAGGTTTCCATCAGCAACAGTATCGGTAGTCTCCGGGTGCTTGGCGCGATGGATTGGCGCGAGTTCGTGGAGACCATGAGCGTCGTCGAGCAGACGCTGCGGCAAGATCCGCTTGGCGTCTATGGGCGGATGGACTTCGCAACGCGCGATCGTTACCGCCATGCCACGGAGCAGATTGCCAGGAAGACCCCCTTCTCGGAAGGCGAGGTGGCGCGCCAGGCAGTTGATCTGGCTCGCGCCGGCGCGGCGATCGATGCCGGTAGTCGGAGCGCTGATCGCGCGGGACACGTCGGTTTTTACCTGATCGACGAAGGATTGCCGGAACTCGAACGGGCGGTGGCGGTTCACTTTTCCGGCTGGGATGGCCTGCGCCGGAGCGCTGAACGGAAACCCTTGGCGCTATACCTGGGCTGCATTGCCGTGATTGCGGCGATGATCGCCGGCGGCCTGCTGGCCGAGGCGCTGGCGGTCGGTGCGCCGGATTGGGCGCTGGCGTTGATCACCGTCGTCGCGCTGCTCGCAGCCAGTCAGCTGGCCGTGGCGTTGGTGAACTGGCTGGCGACCCTGCTGGTGGTGGCGCATCCGCTGCCCCGAATGGACTTTTCTGCCGGTATCCCGTCCTCATCGCGCACGCTGGTGGTGGTGCCGACCATGCTCTGTAGCGCACAAAATGTCGAGGGACTGGTCGAGGCGCTGGAAGTGAGGTTTTTAGCGAATCGGGATGAATGCCTGCACTTCGGCCTGCTGACCGATTTTCGCGATGCGCACGAAGCCTCGCTTCCCGAGGACGCGCCGCTGGTGCAATTGGCGCAGACGCGGATTGCCCAGCTCAACGCGAAGTACGGCGCTGCCGGGAAGGACATCTTCTTCCTCTTCCATCGCGCTCGGCGCTGGAATGCGCAGGAACGTCTGTGGATGGGTTACGAGCGCAAGCGCGGCAAGCTGGCCGAGTTGAATGCGCTGTTACGCGGCGGCAGCGAGGGCTTTTCGCTCGTCGTCGGCGATACGGCGCAGCTTGCCCAGGTGCGCTACGTTATCACCCTGGACACTGATACGGAGTTGCCGCGCGATGCGGCGCGCCAATTCGTCGGCGCTGCGGCGCATCCGCTCAACCGGCCGCTCTATGACGCTGACCGGCAGTGCGTCGGCAAGGGCTACGGCATCCTACAGCCGCGCGTGGCAGTCAGCCTGCCGGGGACCAACCGCTCGCGCTATGCGCGCCTGTACGGCGGCGAGCCGGGCATCGACCCGTATACGCGGGCCGTTTCGGACGTCTACCAGGATGTGTTCGGCGAAGGTTCGTTCATCGGCAAGGGCATCTACGACGTCGATGCCTTCGAGCAAACCCTGGGCGGGCGCTTCCCGGAAAACCGTATTCTCAGCCACGATCTGCTCGAAGGCTGTTACGTACGCGCTGGGTTGCTGAGCGACGTGTTGTTGTACGAGGACTATCCGTCCCGCTACGAAACCGACGTTAGCCGCCGCCACCGCTGGATTCGCGGCGATTGGCAGCTGGCCGGCTGGCTGCTGCGCCGCGTGCCTAGCCAGCACGCCGGCCAGCGCTGCCCGAATCCACTCTCGACCTTGTCGCAATGGAAGCTGATCGACAACCTGCGACGCAGCCTTGTTCCCGCCGCCCTGACGCTATTGCTGCTGCTCGGCTGGATCGGACTACCGGTGGCCTTGGCCTGGACCCTGGCGGTGGTCGGCATCCTGCTGACCCCGTCCTTGTGCGCCTTGCTCGTCGAGTTGCTGCGCAAGCCGGACGAGGTGCTGCTGCGCCAGCACTTTGCCGCCGTTGTCTGCTCGGCGACCCGGCGTCTTACGCAAGTGGCGTTCGAGCTGGCCGTTCTGCCTTATGAGGCTTTTTTCAGTCTCGATGCCGTCGCGCACACAGTCTGGCGAATGCTGATCACGCACCGGCGGCTGCTCGAATGGAACCTGTCAAGCGAGGTCGACCGAGCCCTGGTCGGGCGGCCCAACAAGTTCGCCGCTAGCGTGCGCGCGATGTGGTTCGCTCCGGTTCTCGCCGTTGCGCTGACAATCCTCCTAGCGACCTCGACCCCGGACGTGTTAATGGTCGCCGGGCCAATCCTGCTGTTGTGGTTTGCCTCACCCATTGTCGCCTGGTGGATCAGCCGCCCGCTGGCCCGCCGCAAGGCCGAGCTGAGCACCGAGCAGATCTTTTTCCTGCGTGCGCTGGCGCGCCGGACCTGGGCTTTCTTTGAAAGATTCGTCGGTCCGGACGACCATTGGCTGCCGCCTGACAACTTTCAGGAATATCGCGTCGCTTCGGTCGCCCACCGCACTTCGCCGACCAACATGGGGCTGGCCCTGCTGGCCAACCTGTCGGCCTACGACTTTGGTTACCTGCCGGCGGGGGCGCTCGTCGTGCGTACGGCCAATACCCTGCGCACGATGGCCGGGCTGGAGCGGCACCGCGGGCATTTCTACAACTGGTACGACACGCAGACCCTGCAGCCGCTGGCGCCGCTGTACATCTCGACGGTTGATAGCGGCAACCTGGCCGGGCATCTGCTGACCTTGCGGGCCGGCCTGCTCGCGCTGGCCGACGACCGGATTCTGCCGGTGCGGCTGTTCGACGGCGTACGCGACACGCTCGGCATCGTCGCGACGACGGCGGAGGGGGTAGCCGCAGAGCCGCTGGCGGCGTTCTGGAAGGATGTTGAAGCCGCCGCCGCGCCGCCGCCCGGTAGCTTGTTGGCCCTCTACGTGAGCCTGCTCGGGCTGGTCAGCGGTGCCGCCGGGCTGGTTACCGAGTTCGCCGCCAGCGATCGGTCGGTGCCCGACGGCGCCGGTCGTGAGTCGGAAGCGCCAAACTGGGCAGAGGCACTCGCCCGGCAATGCCGTTCGGCGCTCGACGAGTTGATCGCCCTGGCGCCCTGGCTGCTCCTGCCGCCGGCACCGCTTGGTCTCGCGGCGGATATTGCCCAGTTCGACGAGCTTGCCGGCATGCCGACCCTGCGTGCCCTGGCGCGGCTGGATGCAGTGCTATGTCCGCGCGTCGCGCGGCGGCTCAACGTCGAAACCGTGCCGGCGCAAGCGGCCTGGCTGGCCGATCTGCAGCGCGCCATCGGGCAAGGCAGCGCCTGTGCCAGAGAGCGGATGGCGTCGATTGACGGCCTGGCGCAGCAGGCGAACGAACTGGCACGCATGGAATACGACTTCCTGTTCGACCCGGCGCGCCATTTGCTGACCATCGGCTACAGCGTGCTCGAGCGCCGGGTGGACACGAGTTATTACGACCTGCTGGCCTCCGAAGCGCGCTTGTCGTGTTTCGTCGCGATTGCCCAGGGGCAGTTGCCGCAGGAGAGCTGGTTCTCCCTCGGGCGCCTGCTCGCCGGTGCCGGCGGCGCGCCGTTTCTGCTGTCGTGGAGTGGGTCGATGTTCGAGTACCTGATGCCGCTCCTGGTCATGCCAACCTACGACAACACTTTGCTCGACCAGACGTGCAAGGCGGCGGTGGCTAGGCAGATCGACTACGGGCGGCAGCGCGGCGTCCCGTGGGGTATTTCGGAATCCGGCTACAACACCGTCGATATGCACCTTAACTACCAGTACCGTGCCTTTGGCGTGCCGGGGCTAGGGCTCAAGCGTGGACTGGCCGACGATCTGGTCATCGCGCCCTATGCCTCGGTCCTCGCGCTGATGGTGGCGCCCGAGGCGGCCTGCCTGAATCTACAGCGACTCGCGGCCGAGGGGTTCATGGGCAAGTTCGGTTTCTTCGAAGCGATCGATTACACACCGGCCCGGCAACGACGCGGGCAATCGCGGGCCGTGGTTCGTTCCTTCATGGCCCATCACCAGGGCATGAGCCTGCTGGCGCTGGCCTACCTGATCCTCGATCGCCCGATGCAGCGGCGTTTCGAATCGGACCGCCTATTCCAGGCGGTCATGTTGCTGCTCCAGGAGCGGATTCCCAAGGTCACCGCGCTGTTTTCGCACACGGCGCAACTATCCGACGTGCGCTCGACGTCGGTCGCCACGGAAACGCCGGTCCGGGTGTTCAGCAGCCCCGATACGCCGATCCCGGAAGTGCAGCTGTTATCGAACGGCCGTTATCACGTGATGGTCACCAACGCTGGCGGCGGCTACAGTCGCTGGAAGGACCTCGCCGTCACGCGCTGGCGCGAAGACGGCACCTGTGACAACTGGGGGAGCTTCTGCTACCTGCGCGAAACGACGAATGGGGTGGGCGGCGCCTTCTGGTCGACCGCCCATCAGCCGACGCTCAAGCGGCCGGAAAGCTACGAAGCGATCTTCTCCGAGGGGCGCGCCGAGTTTCGCCGTCACGATGCCGTTGACGAGGGCGAGGGCGATTTCGAGACGCATACGGAGATCGTCGTTTCGCCGGAGGACGATATCGAGTTGCACCGGGTGCGCATTACCAACCGTTCGCGGCAGCGTCGGCGGATCGAGGTCACGACTTACGCTGAAGTGGTCATCGCCCCGCCGGCCGCCGACGCGCTGCACCCGGCCTTCAGCAATCTTTTCGTGCAGACCGAGATCCTGCGCGAGCGGCGCGCCATTCTGTGCACGCGCCGGCCGCGTTCGCCCGACGAGCAGGTGCCCTGGATGTTTCATTTGATGGTGGCACACGGGGCGGAGATTGGCGAGGTGTCCTACGAGACGGATCGCCTGCGCTTCATCGGTCGCGCGCGCAGCACCGCCGACCCGTTGGCGATGCACGAGTTGGCGCCGCTCTCCGGCAGCGACGGTTCGGTGCTCGACCCGATCGTCGCCATCCGCTATGCGCTGACGCTGGCGCCGGAACAGTCGGTCACCATCGACATGGTGTCGGGCATTTCCGATAGCCGTGCGGCGACCTTGGCGCTGATCGACAAATACCAGGACCGAAACCTCGCCGACCGCGTGTTCGACCTGACGTGGACGCACAGCCAGGTGGTGCTGCGCCAGCTCAATGCCTCGGAGGCCGATGCGCAACTCTACGCGCGCCTAGCCAGCTCCGTCATCCACGCCAATGCCGGCCTGCGCGCCGACCCCTCTGTGCTGATCAGGAATCGCCGCGGGCAGTCCGGGCTATGGGGTTACGCCATCTCCGGCGATTTGCCGATCGTGCTGCTGCAAATCGGCGAAGCGACCAATATCGATCTCGTGCGCCAATTGGTACAGGCCCATGCCTACTGGCGCCTGAAGGGGCTGACGGTCGATCTGGTGATCTGGAACGAAGAGCACGCCGGCTACCGGCAGCAATTGCAGGAACAAATCATGGGTCTGATCGCCTCGGGCATCGAGGCGAGCGTCATCGATCGGCCGGGCGGCATCTTTCCGCGGTCGGCCGAACATATTGCTGACGAAGACCGCATCCTGATCCAGTCGGTTGCGCGCGCCGTCATTACGGATGTCCGGGGAACGCTGGCCGAACAGCTTGAGCGTTTGGATACCGCGGAATCGCGCATCCCGCGCTTCACGCCAAGCCGCGTGCGGCGCCCCGCTGCCTTGGCCGACAGCGCGGCGGCGCTGGCTGCTCCGGGCCGCGAGTTGAGCCTGTTCAATGGACTGGGCGGCTTTACCCCCGATGGAAACGAATACGTCATCGCCCTGGCACCCGGCCAGACGACGCCGGCGCCCTGGGTTAACGTGCTGGCCAATCCGTTCTTCGGAACAGTCGTTTCGGAGAACGGCGCGGCCTACACGTGGAGCGAGAACGCTCACGAGTTCCGCTTGACGCCCTGGCATAACGACCCGGTCAGCGACCCGAGCGGCGAAGCACTCTATCTGCGCGACGAAGAGACCGGCGACGTCTGGTCCCCGACACCCTGGCCAGTCCACATGGCGGTCCCTTTCGTCTGCCGGCACGGTTTCGGCTACAGCGTCTTCGAGACGCGGGTGAGCGGTATCTGCTCGGAGCTCTGGATCTATGTGGCGACGGATGCCGCCGTCAAGTTCTCGGTATTAAAACTGCGCAACGAATCGGGCCGACCACGCCGGCTCTCTGCCACCGGTTACGTCGAGTGGGTGCTGGGCGACTTGCGCGCGAAATCGGCCATGCATATAACTGGCGAAATCGCCCCGCAAAGTGGCGCACTGTACGCGCGGAACCCCTACAGCACCGAGTTCCCCGATCGGGTGGCCTTCTTTGACGTGGATGATCCGACGCGGACGCTGACTGGCGACCGGGCTGAATTCCTCGGGCGCAACGGGACGCCGCACGATCCAGCGGCGCTGAATCGTGCACGGCTGTCCGGCAAGGTTGGTGCCGGGCTCGATCCGTGTGCCGTACTGCAGGTGAATTTCGAGCTGGCCGATGGACAGGCGCGTGAGATCGTCTTCCGGCTCGGCGTCGGGCGCGACGTCGAAGACGCCGGCCAGCTCGTGCAACGCTTTCGTGGCGCCATGGCCGCGCGCGGTGCGCTCGAAGCGGTGCACCAACACTGGCAGGCTACGCTCGGCGCGGTGCAGGTGGAAACGCCCGACCCGGCGCTCGACGTGCTGACCAACGGCTGGCTGCTGTACCAGACCCTGGCATGCCGGCTCTGGGCGCGTAGCGGCTATTACCAGTCGGGAGGCGCCTTTGGCTTCCGCGATCAGTTGCAGGACGTCATGGCGCTCATTCACGCCAAGCCCGCGCTAGTGCGTGAACACCTGCTTCTCTGCGCGAGCCGCCAATTCGCGGAGGGCGATGTGCAGCACTGGTGGCATCCGCCGGCCGGCCGGGGAGTGCGCACGCATTGTTCGGACGACTACCTGTGGCTCCCCCTGGCGGTGTGTCGCTACGTGACTGGCACCGGGGACAGCGGGGTACTCGATGAACTCGCGCCCTTCCTGGAGGGACGGCCGGTCAATCCAGAGGACGACTCCTACTACGATCTGCCCGGCCGCTCGGCCGAGGTGGCCAGCCTCTACCAGCATTGCGTGCGCGCTATCCGGCACGGCCTGCGATTCGGTGCGCACGGCCTGCCGCTCATCGGTTCCGGCGACTGGAACGACGGCATGAACCTGGTCGGGATTCACGGCAAGGGCGAGAGCGTCTGGCTGGGCTTTTTCCTGTGCGAACTGCTCGGACAGTTTGCCGGGCTGGCGCGCGCGCATGCCGACCCGGACTTTGCCGAACTCTGCCAGGAGGAGGATGGCCGGCTACGCCAGAACCTCGAACAGCACGGCTGGGATGGGCAGTGGTATCGCCGCGCCTACTTCGACGACGGTACGCCGCTCGGTTCAGCCAGCAACGAGGAATGTCAGATCGATTCGATCGCGCAGAGCTGGTCGGTATTGTCCGGGACCGGCGACGCCAGCCAGCTGGCGCGCTCGCGCTTGGCCATGCAGGCGGTCGACGAGCGTCTCGTGCGCCGCGACTATGGGCTCGTCCAACTTCTCGATCCGCCCTTCGACCAATCGAATCTCTATCCCGGCTATATCCGCGGCTACGTACCGGGGGTGCGGGAGAACGGCGGGCAGTACACGCACGGCGCGGTCTGGGCGGCGATGGCGTTTGCCGCCTTGGGCGAGCGCGAGCGCGCCTGGGCCCTGCTGGGGATGATCAACCCGGTGAACCATGCCCGCTCGCCGGAGGATGTCGATATCTACAAGGTGGAGCCCTACGTCGTGACTGCCGACGTTTATGCGCGGCCGCCGCACATCGGGCGCGGCGGCTGGAGCTGGTACACCGGCTCGGCCGGCTGGATGTACCGGCTGATCGTTGAGTCGCTGCTCGGCCTGCAACTCAAGGGCGACAAATTGTCGCTGGCGCCGTGTCTGCCTGCCGACTGGCCGGCCTTTAAGATTCACTACCGTTACTGCGAGACCGCGTATCACATCCACGTCACGCAAATGCCCGCCAGCGAAGGCGCGCCGCACGGTTTTCTGGGCGTGACGGTCGATGGCGTCGACCGGCCGGACAAGACGATTGCGCTAGTGGACGACCGGCAGGAGCACCACGTCGAGGTCGTTCTCTAGGTAGTCGTGCGCTGCGCCGCGCCGCCGCACGGCCGGCGGGCTCGCCAGCAAGCGAACGGCCCGACTAAATGGGCGGGCCGTTCGCTTGCGCTGGTGAGTCTGCGGGGTACCCCTGGCCGTGCCGGTGGCGCTGGTTCGGGGCATGCTCGTTGAGCCTATTAGCTATCTTTCAGCTTCAACTCGTTCTTGATGTCTTTGACGCCTGGAACGCGCGCCGCCAGTTGCAGCGCACGATTGCCAACGTCGGCACTGGGCACGACGCCAGACATCTTGACCACGCCATTTTCAGTGGTCACGGTGATTTTCAGGGACTGCACCTGCTTGTCTTCAAGCAGCGCCGATTTGACCCGGGTAGTGATCGTCGCGTCGTCGACCGCCGCAGCAGGTGCCGAAGCCGACGTGGCATCGTCGGCCGCGTGCACCGAGACAGCGGCGACCGAAGCCAAAGACATCGAAGCGGCAACGAGCAAACGGGAAAACAATTGATGGTTTTGCATAGTGGTCTCTTTCTGGTAGTTGGCAATAGCAACGCCGTACGGGCGTCGCCACTACCCTACCGCAAGCACCATGCCAACAGCCTGGGGAACGTCATGGAGTCAAAGGGTTAGCGAGGGGTTCTTGCACGCGATGCTGGAAAAAGTCCGAGTTTGGCGGACCATATGTCCCGCAGGACCGACAAGGTCTCGCGCGTCGATAATCAAGTTATTGATTTAACGTGTTTTGTTTTGTCCCCAAAGGGCGACACGGCATGAAAACAGTTAGGGCTGGAAGTTGCGGTAGGCTTCGCGCAGGATTTCCACCGGGTGGGCGATCGGCAGCGGCAGCATCTGGTTGAACTGCAGCCGGCAGCTCAGGCAGTCGGTGAGCAGCGACTCTGGCGCGGCGGCCTTGACCTTCTCCCGCAGGCGGCGGCCGATGGCCAACGACGTGGCGTGGTAGCGTTTCTTGAAGCCCATCAGACCGCCCAGGCCACAGCAGTCGAGCATGTCGCCAACGCGGCCAAGACTGACCCCCGGCACCCGCGCCAGAAGGTCGAGCCAGGGCTGACCGATGTCCTGTTCGCGCTGGTGGCAGGGTGGGTAATAGGCCATGCGCGGCGATACCGCGCCCAGATCAAGGTTGAACTGGCCGGCGCGGTCGAGTTCTCGCAGATACTCGGCGAGGTCGTAGGTGCGGCTGGCGATGCGCAGGCGCTTGATGCCGTCGAAGTCAGCGAAATAGCTGCGGTCGCGGACCAGGCCGGAGCGCACGAACTTGATCAGCGATGGCTGCACGGCGCGTTCGAAGGCGGGGTCGCCGCGTCCCTGGAGCGCAGGCTCTTCGCGCCGCAGGCGCGCGCCGATCTTCACGAGGTCGCCGCCTTCCTCGTCGGAAAGAGCCTGGACCATGGTTGCGAACTCTGGCGAATGCAGCGCGTCGGCCGGTAGCACCGATTTCCAGAAATAGCCGCAAGTCGGGCAGGAACAGACGATGTCGTAGCCGGCCTCGGCGACGGCGAACATTTCGTGGAAGTTGAAGCTGGCCGTCTTGAAGGTGAACGCACGGTCGCCTTCGAGCATGCTCGGCATGCCGCAGCACTTCTGCGGCGGCACATAGACGGCGATGCCGTTCTTTTCGAGCACTTCGACAGTGGCCTTGGCCACCTCGGGGAACAGGTAGCGCGCCGTGCAGCCGGTGAAATAGGCAACCTTTCGACCGCTCGTCCGCGGTTCGTTGTGCAGGCCGCGTCGACGCGCCCAGACGTCGAAGGACTGGACCGGAAAGCGTGGCAGCTGGCGGTCCGGGTGAATGCCGGTGAGGCGTTTCAAGCCGCGCCCGACCGGGCCGTCCTTGAGCAGGAAGTTGGTGGTGCGCGGAAAGACGCCGCCCAACTTGGCCAGTAGGCGTACGTCTTCGAGCACGCGCACCGTCGCCGGCAGCCCTGTGCGGTCGATGAAACCGTCCTTGGCCTGGCGGATCCAGGTGCGCACCTCGACGCAGGGGCAAATGCCGCAGAGGTTGCAGAGGTCGACAAGGCCGCTCAGCTCATCGTCGCGGATATCACCGTGCCCGGCCTTCTCTCGCTCGCTCACGCGGTACAAGCGGCGGAAGAACAGGCATGAGGAATCGGCGAGGGAGGTGCGGCAAAGGTCGCACGAGACGCAGCGCGTGATGGCCTGGCGGGCGGAGAGTTCCGGGGTGGGGGCGGTCATGGTCTATGTTTCCCTGGCGGTGGATCGAAAGCCGACTGGCAGAGCGACTCTAGCCGAGCTGCAACGGCGCGCCTTTGACCTGGGTTGGATATTTTCGACTCGACTGCGGCATGCGCGCGATTGCCCAGCGTTCGGGCAAGACGTGTTGGACGAGCGTCCTCGTCGCCAAGGGGAAGGGCGCGCTTCGTCCGCCGCAACGGAGCGCGCCGGAGCAGCCCCGGCTTACATCCGAAAGAGCTTCACTGCTGCTTGGAGCGAACTGGCCGACTGCTGCAGTTCACTGGAGTCCTCGGCGACATCCTTGACGGCCAGCGCGTTTTTCTCGGTCATCGTGGCGATGGTCGCCACGTTAGCCGCGATCAGATTGCTGGCGGTGCTTTGCTGCTGGAGTGCCGCGGAAATGGCGTTAACCGCGTCCTCGACCCGTACCGAGCCGTCGCTGATCTCGCCCATCGCACGGCCGGCCTCGTTGGCCATTTCGACCCCTGCGTCGACGCGTTCCTGCCCCTGACGCATGGTTGCCACCACCTGTTCTGTCTCGCTCTGGATGGTGCCGATCATGCCGGTGATTTCGCCGGTGGATTTGGCCGTGCGCTCGGCAAGTTTGCGGACCTCATCGGCGACCACCGCGAAACCCCTGCCTTGTTCGCCGGCTCGCGCCGCCTCAATGGCGGCGTTCAGTGCCAGCAGGTTAGTCTGGTCCGCGATCTCCTTGATGACGCCGGCAATGTTCGATATGTGCGCGGAATGCTCGCCGAGTGAAACTACCCGGGCGGAGGACTGGCCAACGTCGTCGGCAATGCTGCGCATTTCCGACGACGCCTTGCCGACGATGGCGCCGCCACGCGTTGCTTGTTCTCCGGCTTCCTGCGCCAGGGCCAAGGATTCGCGGGCTTTATCCGCAACGTGCTCGATGCTGGTGGTCAGTTCCTCGATGGCCGCGGCGGTCGAGGCCGCCGCTTCGCTCTGCTGCTCCGACTGGCTCGCCACCTGGTCGGCAGAGGATGAAAGAGACGACGACAGGTCCGCAATACGATGCGCGTTGCCGGTAATGTTGCCGATCATCTGGCGCAGGGAGTCCTGCATATGATTGAGCGCCTTGATCAAATCGCCAATCTCGTCCTCCCGCGTCGTACGCAGCGGAGCGGACAAGTCACCGCCGGCAATCCTCTTGGCGGCCACCACCAGCGCATCAAGGGGCGCGATCACCTGCGAACGCGACAGCCAGAAGAGCAAACCCATCAAGACCGCGCCCAGCGCCAGGCCGACCGCAGCCACGGAAATGATCTGCTTTCTGACGGCGCCACCCACTTCGCTGGCAGGATAGGCCGCCAGCATGGTGAAACCCCAGGGCGTGAAATTTTCCCGTTTCACCACCCAGCCGGGTACCCCGCCTGCCGCCACGCGCAGAGCGGTTTCCGGGGTGACGTTTTCCGAGTGGAAGCGCACTTTGCCCATGTCGTCGAGCAGCGCAATGAAGCCGCCGCTCAGGATGCGACTCTTGGCGATGCTTTCCTGCAAGGCCTTCATCTCAATCTTGTAACCCACGTACCAGAGGCCTACTGTCTTCTTCTGGCCGTCCAGAATGGGTTCGTAACCGGTGAGGAACGGGGCGCCAAGGATATCCACCTGACCGTAGAAGGGCCGGTTTTCGCGAATGGACTTGATGGCCGCGCCCTGGGGGTCGAGCAGCGTGCCGACGACGCGCTTGTCGCCATCCCTGACGTTCGTACTGATTCGCGCAAAATTTTCGCCGGCCTTGGAGAAGAGCGTCGCCAAGCCGCCCTGGCTGGACGTCACGGCGTCAACCAGTTCGAAGCGGTTAGCCTGCGCCTGACTGCCAAAGACAAGATCGGGCACGCGTTTGTCACCGACTTCCACCGACTCGCCCTGACGCGGAACGCCGATGCTCCCGCCGCGTTCCATGAGCAGTTTCATTGACCCGCGCACCCGTTCCATCATGATCGCGTCGGTGACGCCGAGTAGTCGCCCAACATTGGAAAGCTTCTCCTGAATTTCATTCTCGGCGGACTGATCGATGCTGCGGCTCTCGTTCAACGAAATCACCGCCACCAGAAGGAGCGTGGTAGCCATGACCAGCGCTGAAACGGGTACGACGAACTTCGCCTGAAGGCTGCGCGAAAACATGGGGAAGGTTCCTTTGGTCGAGAGGGAAATGCGCGAACTATCAAGCGGTTTCAAGGCTTGGGAAGCCAGAGCATACCCGAAAATAAATTACCTGGGCGGCGACAAAGCACCGCTTCGCTCCTCGATCAAGCCAGCTTGAGGGAGATCAGAAATGCGTGTGCCGATTCCTGTTTACGGCACCGCGGATCTTCAAACGCCAGCGGCCCAAAAACATCGAAATCGCTTGGCTCGCACCGCAAAAAAAAGCCTAGCAGTTTGCCGATATGGGATAGCGGCGTTCGCACGCCTTTCATAAAGTCGGGTTCAAGCCGCCGCCGTCCGCATGAGGGGGTGAATACCAAATCTATTTGACGGATGCCTTGCCGTTCGTTTTTTGAGGAGTGCGATATGCAAAGTTCTTCATTGAAAGCCACGCTGAATGTCTGGCACTTATGGGGCCTGGCGGTCGGCCTGGTCATCTCGGGCGAATATTTTGGCTGGAGCTACGGCTGGGACAAGGCCGGCACTCTCGGTTTTCTGGTCACCTCGATCCTGATCGCCGTGATGTACACCACGTTCATTTTCAGCTTTACCGAGTTGACCACGGCGATTCCCCACGCCGGCGGCCCCTTCGCCTACGCGCGGCGGGCGTTCGGCGAGAAAGCGGCGCTGGTCGCCGGCTTCGCCACGCTGATCGAATTCGTCTTCGCACCGCCGGCCATCGCGATGGCAATCGGCGCCTATCTCAACGTGCAGTTCCCCGCCGCCGATCCCAAACTGATGGCCGCCGGCGCCTATGTGATCTTCATGGCGCTCAACATCGTCGGCGTGCGTATCGCGGCGACCTTCGAACTGGTGGTGACGGTGCTGGCGATCATTGAACTGCTGGTCTTCATGGGCGTCGTCTCGCCCGGCTTCTCAGTCAGCAATTTCGTCGCCAACGGGTGGGCGGGGCAGAATGAATTTAGTGGCGCGGCAATTGCCGGTATCGTCGCCGCCATCCCCTTCGCCATCTGGTTCTTCCTGGCCATCGAAGGCGTCGCGATGGCGGCCGAAGAAGCCGCCGAACCGAAAACGACGATTCCCCGCGCCTACATCACCGGCATCCTGACCCTCGTCGTGCTGGCCATCGGCGTGATGGTGTTCGCCGGCGGCGCGGGCGACTGGAAGTTGCTCGCCAACATCAACGACCCGCTGCCGCAGGCGATGAAAATGATCGTCGGCGAGAACAGCGGCTGGCTGCACATGCTGGTCTGGATCGGCCTGTTCGGGCTGGTCGCCTCGTTCCACGGCATCATCCTCGGCTACTCACGGCAAATCTTCGCGCTGGCCCGCGCTGGCTTCATGCCCAAGTATTTCTCCGAAGTGCATCCGAAGTTCAAGACACCACACCGCGCCATTCTCGCCGGCGGCGTGGTCGGCATCGCGGCGATCTTTAGCGACGATCTGCTGCAGTTCGGCGGCCAGACGCTGACCGCCAACCTGATCACCATGTCGGTGTTCGGCGCCATCGTCATGTACATCATGTCGATGCTCAGCCTGTTTGCCCTGCGCAAGAACGAGCCGGCGCTCGAACGTCCGTTCCCGGCCATTGCCTATCCGCTGTTCCCCGCGATCGCCCTGGCGTTGGCGGCGATCTGCCTCGTCACCATGGTGTATTACAATCAGTTGCTCGCCTTAATCTTCCTGGTCTTGCTGGTTCTCGCCTTCGCCTATTTTGGTCTCACCAAGCAGCATCGCGCCAACGCCATCGATCGCCAATTGGCGGTTGCCACCAACTGATGAGGATGTAATGGAATTCAGTCATTCTGCCGGTTTGATCAGCTACCGGTTTAGGGATTTGAAAACCCTGTTGGCGAAGGCGACGCCGGCCCGTTCTGGTGACTTTCTAGCCGGCGTCGCCGCCGAAACCTATGCCGAGAGAATGGCGGCCCGCATGTGCCTGGCCGAGGTGCCGCTGCGGCATTTTCTGCAAGAACTGCTGATCCCCTACGAAGACGACGAAGTGACTCGCCTGATCGTCGATAGCCACGACGTCGGGGCTTTTGCGGAGATCGCCCACCTGTCGGTTGGCGACTTTCGCAACTGGCTGCTTTCCGATGCCGCCGACGAGACCACGCTGGCCCGCGTCGCGCTGGGCATCACGCCAGAAATGGCGGCGGCGGTGAGTAAGCTGATGCGCAATCAGGATTTGATCCTAGTCGCCCGGAAGTGTCGCGTGATCACCGCTTTTCGCGACACCATCGGCCTGCCAGGGAGACTCTCGGTGCGTTTGCAGCCGAATCATCCGACCGACGACGCGCGTGGTATTGCCGCCTCAATGCTCGACGGACTGCTCTACGGCTCGGGTGACGCCGTGATCGGCATCAACCCGGCCAGCGACAGCATTCCGGCGTTGATGGATCTGTACTATTTGCTCGACGAGGTGATCGAGCAGTACGGCATCCCGACGCAGTCCTGCGTGCTGACCCACGTCACCAACCAGATCCGGGCGATGGAGAAGGGCGCGCCGGTCGATCTCGTTTTCCAGTCGATTGCCGGTACCGAAAAAGCCAACCGCAGCTTCGGCATCAACCTCGGCATCCTGCAGGAAGCGCAGGAGGCCGCGCTGGCGCTTAAGCGCGGTACGGTCGGCAACAACGTGATGTATTTCGAGACCGGGCAGGGCTCGGCGCTATCGGCCGACGCGCATTACGGCATCGACCAACAGACCATCGAGGCGCGCGCCTACGCTATCGCCCGGCGTTTCTCGCCGCTGCTCAGCAACACCGTGGTCGGCTTCATCGGCCCGGAATATCTGTACGACGGCAAGCAGATCATCCGCGCCGGGCTGGAAGACCATTTCTGCGGCAAACTGCTCGGCGTGCCGCTCGGCTGCGACGTCTGCTATACCAACCACGCCGAGGCCGACCAGGACGACATGGATACGCTGATGACGCTGCTCGCCACGGCCGGGCTGACGTTCATCATGGGCATTCCCGGCGCTGACGACATCATGCTCAACTACCAGACCACCTCCTTCCACGACGCGCTTTATCTGCGCAAGGTGCTTGGCCTGAAGCCGGCGCCGGAGTTCGAGACGTGGCTTAAGCGGATGAATATCATGGACAGCCACGGGGAGATCCGGCCGATTGGCACCGGCCACGGCATGTTGCAGAACCTGCCGCGCAACCTGCTGACGGCGGGTAGCCGATGAGCGACGCCAAGCAGACGAACGCCGGAAGTACCGAAACGGCGCTTTCGGTCGACCCCTGGCAGCAACTTAAGCGCTTCACGCGTGCGCGCATCGCGCTGGGCCGGGTCGGCAGCAGCCTGCCGACCAAGGAAGTGCTTGCTTTTGGCATGGCGCACGCCGTGGCGCGCGACGCCGTTCACCGCGCGCTCGATGCCGACGCACTGGGCGGCACACTGCGCGCGGCCGGTTTTCCCGTCTGCCAGGTCCATAGCCGGGCGGCGGACCGCGCGACCTATCTATTGCGGCCCGATCTTGGCCGCCGCCTCGACGAGGCTAGCCTGGAGACCCTGGACGGCGTCCGCTTGGCGACGCCGCCGGAACTACTGATCGTGGTCGGCGACGGTCTGTCGTCGCTGGCTGTCGAGCGGCATGCCCTGCCGCTGTTGCAGGCGATCCGCGACGCAGCGCCGACGGCCTGGCGCGCGCTGCCGGTGGTAATCGCCCGGCAGGCACGGGTGGCGATCGGCGACGACATTGGCGCCGCCCTGAATGCCAGGCTGGTCGCCATGCTGATCGGAGAACGCCCCGGCCTGAGCTCGCCCGACAGTCTAGGAATCTATCTGACTTACGAGCCCCAGCTTGGGCGGCAGGACGCCGAGCGCAACTGCATTTCCAACGTGCGCCCGGAAGGGCTGGGCTACGCGGACGCGGCGCGCAAAGTGCTGTGGCTCGCCCGGGAGGCGTCGCTCCTGCAGCGTTCCGGGGTGATGCTCAAAGACGAAAGCGATATGAACTACTCCAACCAAGTCGCTGAGCGATTGGATGGGGTTTTGCAGGGCACAAAGCCTGCCGCCGTCAGTTCCTGACGTGATTGGGGCGCAGTCGGCGTGCCGTACAGCGCCCAATTCAAAACCACACGCGCTGATGCCCTGTCTCGCGGCTCG
>Ga0209125_1001518_pt1 | contig 21225 bp, 21 predicted proteins | sample BarGraIncub1131A_FD_184503 | JGI IMG/M metagenome (GOLD analysis project Ga0209125, IMG submission 184503) | Arctic peat soil microbial communities from Barrow, Alaska - Barrow Graham LP Incubations 11-31A (SPAdes) (version 2) | ecosystem: Environmental > Terrestrial > Soil > Wetlands > Peat...
CCTTATAACGATGGTATTGCCGATGAATCTTTTTCTACACGATGGTTCATCAAACGTTATGCTGAAAAGGCAAATATCCAGACAACCGGGGTTAAGGAAATTGCAGACAAAGCAGTCACAGACCCTATTGCTAAGGAAATATTTGTTGAGTATGGTACGCATCTGGGTGAGTTTCTTGCTCCCTGGCTGAAAAAGTTTCAGGCAGAAGCATTGGTCATTGGCGGAAATGTCACAGGTGCTTACAAATACTTTGGAATCCCTTTCGAAACTGCCTTGAAGAAACAACACGTTGCAACAGTCATTCACATCTCTGACCACATGGAAGATGCTGCCATCATCGGCAGTGCCCGTATGTTCGATCCTGAATTCTGGGAAAAGATCAGACCTTTGCTATCAAAAATGTAATCAAACTATTATAAACCAACACAATAATTACAAATGAAACAAGAAACGTCTATGTCTAAAGCACTTCCGGTGCTGTTTGGATTCTTCATCATGGGCTTTGTGGATGTGGTAGGTATTGCCACCAATTACGTGAAAAGCGATTTTGGACTGACCGACTCGGTTGCCAATCTCCTGCCAATGATGGTATTTTTATGGTTTTTCGTCCTTTCTATTCCAACGGGTCTGTTGATGAATAAAATTGGAAGAAAGAAAACAGTGGTCGTGAGTATGGTCTTTACCTTCGTTGCGATGTTGATACCACTGCTGGCATATACATTTACAACAATGTTGGTAACCTTTGCTCTTTTGGGCATTGGTAACACCATTCTTCAGGTATCTTTGAATCCACTATTGACTAACGTTGTAAAAGGCGACAGGCTGACCAGTAGCCTTACATGGGGTCAGTTCATCAAAGCCATTGCTTCTTTCCTGGGTCCTATCATTGCAGGTTTTGCTTTAACAAGCCTTGGAAACTGGAAACTGCTCTTCCCTATCTTTGCTGTTGTCACTCTGCTTTCAACCGTGTGGTTATACATGACGACAATAGAAGAAGCACCCATCACAGGAAAGACCTCTTCTTTTATCGAATGTTTCAGCCTGCTTGGAGATAAAGTCATTTTGTTGCTTTTCCTGGGAATCCTGATGGTTGTGGGTGTGGATGTAGGTCTGAACACCACCATTCCAAAGTTCCTGATGGAGCGTTGTGGACTGCTCATTGATAAGGCAGGCCTAGGTATCAGCCTCTATTTCATTGCCCGTACAACAGGTGCCTTTGTTGGCGCCATCCTGCTGATGAAATTCTCACCACGCAAGTTTTTTATTATCAGTATGTTTGTTGCCATTGCAGCTATCATCGTGGCACTGTTCATGAGTAACCTCGTAGCCTTACTGGCAATGATCTTCTTACTTGGTTTTGCAGTTGCCAATGTATTCTCTATCGTCTTCTCTGCAGCCTTACAACGCAAACCGGAACGTGCCAACGAGATCTCCGGATTGATGATCATGGGTGTTTCGGGTGGAGCCCTCTTTCCATGGTTAATGGGCGTTGTTTCAGATTCATATCAAAGCCAGGGTGCTGCTTTTGTAGTTCTGCTGGGTCTTTTGTGCTATCTGCTCTTCCTTGCCTTTAGCATGAAAAAAGCATAATAAATGGTGTCAGGAACCATATATTAATAAATGGTTCCTGACACCATTTATTTCCAATTTCTATTTATTTCCTAAACTAATTATTTCAGCACCAATTATAGTACCAGGTAGAAAATTAGCTTAGATTCCATTAACAGATTCAAAAATACTTTTTTTGTGAGAAATGGATTAAAAGGGATTTTTAAAATTTTTTAAACAGGATACATTCATTTTAAGATAAAATCCTAACTTTGGGATTACCGTATAATTAGTTTAAACAATTTTAAAAACAGGTCTATGAAACTGCAAGAAACCCAGGAAAACAAGGAAAAATCTATCTTTCTCCAAAATCACTCTGCTTCCATTCGTATATGGCATTGGCTGACGTTTATAATTATTTCGTTTTTGATTATTACGGTATTGTTTAATTCAACCATGTTTGATACCAGGAGTAATACTGCAATGGTTAAAAATGTGCTGAACGGAAAAAACATAGTGGTTTCCGATGATCAGGCCAGGGCGGTAGCCCATGAGTATGGCGATAAGCTTTGGAACCTACATAAATATCTTGGCTTTGCACTTACATTTCTGTTTCTGTCCAGAATTGTGATAGAAATTACACTATCTGAAGAAGAAAAAATGAGTGTCAAAATCAAAAATGCACTCCTTATGTATCGACAGAATATCCGGAGGAGTGAGTCTAAACATTTTCTGATAGTCAAATACAGTTATACGCTATTCTACCTGCTTATCATAGTTATGGCAACCACAGGATTGCTACTTGCCTTTGAATTTGAGCTTGGTATCCCTCGTCAAACAAATCATTTAATAAAAGAAGTTCATGGATTTTGTCAATACCTCATGTATGCCTTTATTTCTGTTCACTTGTACGGGGCCATTAATGCAGACATGAAGGATTCAAAAGGAATCATTTCAGGAATGGTAAATGGTGGAGAATAAAGGAAAAAGTGGAATTCAACAAACAATGAATTATACTGATGAAGGAAGACAGAAATCAATAATTATTCAACTCCCGGAGGGGCCATCATATTATTATCGCCACCCTTTTGTTCGTTCTTGAATTCCATCTTTCCAAACTTGTAGGTCAAGTTAAATCCAAAAGAGCGAAAGGGCATCTGACGGTAATTTAAGATTGAGAAATTCGTTCCGTTCAGCTCTGTTTTCATGTTTATGTATTTGCTCAGGAAATTGTTAGCGGTGAGCGCAAAACTGGCCTTTTTATTTAAAAACTGTTTGCGGAAGGCAAAGTTGTAAGTAGTAAATGAGGGCATTGTTCCCTGAGCATTGATTCTGGAAGAATTGAAATTCCCCATTGCTTCCATGATCAGGTTACTACTCACCTGATAAGTTGCATTCATATTCACACGGTAATTAATCCCGTGAATGTTCCCTCCTGAAGAAAGTCCGGTGATAATGTATCGATCAAAGAAAGAGAGATTGGTTCGGATTTCAAGCTTGTCTTTAATTGGGTAGGATGCAAATACATTGACACCATAATTATCCTCGCGTCCAATATTCTCGCGGGTACTCAATGCAACATTGGTGTAGGTTGAATCACCAATTTTGTATGTTGGGAAGAACTGGGTATAGGATTGAATATCATCCTTGTTTCCACGATAGAACAAAGTGGCATTAATATTGGCCCCATTCTTAAACGACTGGCTATAACTCAATTCAAGTTTATCACCTATTTCAGGACGAAGATTCTGATTACCGGTAGAAATATTTTTAGGATCACTGGCATCAATAAAAGGGTTCATATCACGGTAATCAGGACGCTGGATTCGGCGAGAATAGCTGAGCTTTAAGTTTGAATTGTCTTTAAATGTCCGTGAAAAAACGATAGATGGAACCACTGAATTCGATGGTTTTAGGCTAATGAGTCCACTATTCAGGAAATCAGCTTTTGCTTCCGAATATTCATCACGGAGACCTGTTTTAATGTCTAGTGCTTTAAATAATTTAAAGCTAACAGATAGATATCCTGCATAAACATTTCGATTATAGTTTACAAAAGAAGATTGAGTAGTGCTGTAATCGTAAAGCCCCGTCGTGGTATTTAATAAATATACGTCAGAAGTACTTTTAATCTTGTCGTAGGTCACTTTTCCTCCAGTCTCCAATATGAAATCTTTACCCAAAGGCTGAGCATAATTAACCGAAAGGTTTGTTTCATTTTCAAGACCGGGGTTATTTGCAAATGAACTGTTGTATATTGTAGTTGGGTTCAGATATTCCTGTGTTTGATCATAGGAGGAATATTTATTACCGTTTGATGAATTCAGTAAAATCTCGAAATCTTGTCCTTCTTTCTTGAATTTTCTTTTATAGTTTAAACCCCACTCGTAAGAATATTCGTGAAATTTGTTCGAGGTCAATATCTGGTCATTGATATCAGAAAGTGGACTTCCAAAATCATTTTGTAACAAGGTTTGACGATCAGCGCTTCCTTTGCTTGCGTATTCAAAATAGTTGTAATTAATGGTTGCTGAGATATTATCGCGTTTAGTTAAATCCCAATCCATTCCAATACCTGATTGAAACCCATCCCTGGTGAAATTGCTGCTACCATTTTGAAGCAGGTGTGTAGTTGTTGTTGTATCCTGAGTCTTACGATCCATTTTAGTATGCGTCGTAGAAAGCAATTGGCCATTTCCACTGAAAAAAGCATTCATGCCAAAGTTGCCATGACGCATATTCAGGTTTAGAGAACCATTTTCTAAACGGGTACCTCCTGATAATGAGAGATTACCATTGAATCCCATGGCTTTATTTTTCTTCAGGATAATATTAATGATGCCACCCGTTCCTTCTGCATCATATTTTGCACCGGGACTGGTGATGACTTCAATATTCTGGATCTGACTGGCCGGAATAGATTGTAAAACATCGGTTATATTGCTACCAAAAAGGACAGAGGGTTTTCCATCAATCAAAAACCGAATGTTTGAATTACCTTGCAACTCCACATTTCCATCAATATCAACGGCTATTTGAGGAACTTTTTTCAACACGTCTGTAGCTACACCACTGAGTGAACTGATATCCTTCTCCGTGTTGTAAACCATCTTATCGATTTTGTTTTCAATAAGTGGTTTATTAGCAGTAATTGTTACTCCCTGGAGTGTGGTTTGTGAGCTTGCTAATTTGATATCATCAAAAGTCACAGATCGATTGTCTTTATTGAGAACAACATTGCTCTTCTCAATCTTTTGATATCCCAAAAAATCGAACACTACTTTATACTTACCGTCAGGTACATTGGTGAGTTTGAAGACGCCTTTGCTGTCAGCAATGACACCGTTTACTAATTTGTTCTGATCCTGTGAAAACAACCGAATAGATGTGTATTCAATGGGAGCACCCGTTTGGGCATCAACTATCTTTCCTGATATTTTACCGGTAGCTCTGTTTATAGTTTGAGCACGGGTAGTAAAAATAGATATTAAAAGCAAAAAGGCTATGCCACTTTTGAAAAAGTTCATATAGTTCATAATGAGTAACAATAGGGATTAGTTAGAGCATTTTTGAATGCCAACAAATGACATTCAAAAATTTGTGCAAATATAGATTTGAAAACTGGAGGAAATATGAAGAATAGAATCTGATACTTTATAATTCACATCTTTTAACTTATTCGTTTTAAATTGTAGACATACCTTTAGTAATTTGACATCAAATTACTTACGAATATGATGAAAGATTATGAAATAATAGGGACTAGCTAATTTTATTCTTTTCAGACTTCGACTATCATATCTTTTTAAACGAGACCTTTTAGAAATAATCTTTCGCACCTAACTAATTTTTTCTGAGTTTTCTTCAATTTTAACCGCCAGAACCAGCGTGTTAAAAATTTAGAACGAACTATTTTAATCTGATAGTCTCCGCTCTTTGTAGTCAAATTATGTATTTTGATTTTAAAGCTTGAGTCGAAGATGTTTTTAAAGCTTTTTCCAAATTCAGTTGCAGCGTTTTCGCTATTACTTAAAGGCTTTGATAATTCTTTAGTAAATTGAGTCATGATTGTAATGAGAAGTAAGTCTTATATTTAAGTTCATTCAGCAAGAAGGTAATCTGGTCTACTATATCAAATTCATCAATATTCCAAGTAGGAAGGTTCCAACAGGGAGCAAAGGTAAGTGTTTTTTTAGAAAAGAATGGGGTCGGGGTAGAATAAATTAACCGTTAACGATGACAATTTTCCCGGCCTGTTGTAGCCTGATGCCTGCAGATTCCAATATATATAACATCTGGCTGAGGGGAATATCTTTTGAGAGACGGCCATAATAATTGCCTACGGGTGATTTGTCTGCAAAGGAGACTATTAATCCATACCATTTGACTATCTCCTTCATCAGAATCGTAACATGTGTATTGTTAAAACTTATACTGCTATCGCTATTTGTTTTGATACTCCCGGAATCAATATTGTTTTGCCCTAACTTTCCCCCTCGTCTGGTGGCGATTACAATAACGCCGTTGGCACCCCGTGATCCATATAAAGCAGTTTCGGAACCATCTTTCAAAACTGTTACATTCTGTACCATATTAGGATCAAGTGAGTTAATACTTGATGCGGGAAAGGATGATCCATCCACTATTATCAAGGGATCTGTACTTGCCATTATGGAGGTGGCGCCACGAATGGTTATACTGTTACCCGATACCAGAACCCCCGGTAGAGCGCTGAGGAGTTGCAGCATGGAGGTTGCAGGATTACGCTCAATATCTTCTCTACTAATAAGACTTGACGAGCCCGTACTTTGTCTCACACTGGTTTTCGTGTATCCGTTGTTAACCATAGGTTCTTCTTTCCCATCATTTTCAATATTAGTCAGACCTTTTTTTGATTTAATCTCCACACGGCTCTTGAGCACAATAGTATTGCCAATAAGTTCATAGACAAAGGGCTGATTAGAAATGACGGCATCCAGGGCTTGGGTAATATTTAACTTATCAAAGGAGATATCTGTTTTTTTCCCTCCTTGCAGTACATCGGAAGCATATAACAAATTGTAGCCACTCTGTTCCTGAATTGCAGTAATCACTTTTTCAGCAGACATACGCTTTTTATTGAGAGTGATGGTTTGGGCCTGGGATCCAACAAACAGGAAGAGGAATATGAGTAAAAACATAAACCCCTTTAAATAAGATATACAGGGACTTGTTAATGTGTCAATTTGTCCCTTTGAAACGGTACTACGACTAAGAAGTGATTTCATGGCTTAAAATGAAAAGTATAAATGTAACCGGGTCATTCGTAGGAGTAAAGATACAAAGGTTATTAATGAATTTTGTGTATTTTTAAAAATAATAGGTCCGCCACTATTTACTACTCCCCTACTCTGTCATGCGCCGCCTTTATCAAATCCTTATAGTCGCCTGGCACCATGGATAGTAGCAATTTGCTCACTTCTTCATAACGTTCTTTATCAATAATTTTATCAAGGGTAATCAGGTAATCAGCCAATGAAGAGATCATCAATTTTTCTACTGAACTCAATTTTGAATTCGGAGCAGATTTGGCTAAAAAAGTTTTATTGATGTACCAGTTGTCCTCGACAATATATTCTCCCATTGCAAATCCATCGGTTACAATGGCAATAAACTTACACCTTCCATCTTCCTCTGCCATCAAGCTGTATTTTGGGTCGGAGTTTATTTTATGGTATAATTTAACGACGTCAAGAATATTCAGTATGTTTAGGTTAGTCCGTTCACGGTAACGTGAGAAGAAATGTTGATTATGCACGACGATCTCTTCAGGAAGACTTTCAAATACACGTATACCTTTTTCAGAATAATAATAGGTGAATAATCTTATGTCATAGTCAAGAGGGGATAAATATTTTTCCAGCGTTCTTTCCTTTGTGAGCAGGATAAACCATTTATTTTTGGCCTTGGTCTTGATATCGTAATATCGCGGATACTCATCTTCTTTCTTTATTTTCTTCTTCTTTCTTTCATCGAAATATTCCATGGTCAATCTAAGAATCGTCGTAGAATAATTAAAGATCTCCTGCTCTTTAAGGATTTCTTTTGTAATCTCCTGATGATTCATTGTAGACACTAGCATAAGTCAATGTAATAAGTGATTATATTCTGAGAAATGATTCAATAATGGTAAAAATAATTCCGTTTGGTTATATTTGAATATGTGCACCAAATTAAATGATTTTTTGTCTGAATGCAAGTAATTTTAGAATTTATTTAAGTATACTGAAGTAGGGACAGGTCCTATTGATAATAAGATGGTTGCCGATGGCAAGAAAATATTCCAGGCAAAATGTATTGTCTGTCATGATCTGAACACCAAGAAAATAGGTCCACCACTCAAAAATATCACGAAAGAGAGTACGCCAGAATATATCATGAATCTACTTGTCAATGCTGTAGAGATGCAAAAACAGGATCATCACATGTTAGATTTATTAAAGGAATACAACAACATCCATATGCCGGACCCCGGACTTTCACAGGCACAGGCAAGAACAGTACTCGAGTATTTAAGATCTGTGGCAAATTAAGTCATCTGAACACTATTACTATTCATGACTGAGGGTTCCAGGGATTTTCCATCTCATTTGATGCTTCACTCGAAGAGATCTGGCTTGCATTTTATTCAGGTGCTCAACTTTTTGTGGGCACCGAAGAGATTGTTCAGTCAGGAGGTCAGATGGCTTCCTTTATCAATGAAAACGAAATAACTATTTTTTCAACAGTCCCTACCCTATTGGCTACCCTTACCGAAGATTTACCAACAGTCAGGACACTTATTTTGGGTGGCGAAACCTGTTCTATGGAACTTGTCAGGAAATGGTCGACTGAAAAACGCAGAATGGTTAACACCTATGGACCCACCGAAGCAACGGTAATAGCAACATATACAAGGGGCCTCCCTACATCACTTTCATTCTCTTACCAAAATAAAACCAGTCACATAAAAGGGCAATTTTAAACAGTTTCTCATTATATTTGTCCTAAAATAATCAGTTAATGAAAAAACTATTTGCATCCATTGTCTTCTTGCTATTTACGACTATCGTTTTAGCCCAGAATGCTAAACCAACCGCAGGCACATTCACCCTTGGCAATAAGACATTCCTGCTAAACGGGAAACCTTATGTCATTCGGGCAGGAGAAATCCATTTTCCCCGGATCCCTCATGAATATTGGGAGCAGCGTATTCAGATGTGCAAGGCAATGGGAATGAACACCATCTGCATTTATCTCTTCTGGAATCTACACGAACAAACACCCGATGTATATAACTTTAAAGGACAAGCCGATGTTGCTGAATTTGTAAGACTGATCCAGAAAAACGGCATGTATTGCATCGTTCGTCCCGGCCCATATGCATGTGCCGAATGGGACATGGGTGGATTGCCCTGGTGGCTGCTCAAGAAGAAAGACATTGCAGTCCGCACCAACAAAGATCCCTACTTCATGGAACGGGCCGAAAAATATCTAAAAGAAGTCGGGAAACAACTCGCCCCATTGCAGATCCAGAATGGTGGCCCCATCATCATGGTCCAGGTTGAAAACGAATATGCAACCTTTGGAAACGACAAGACCTACATGGAACAGATCCGTGATGTCGATCGCAGGGCAGGTTTCGACAAAGTACAGCTCTTCCGTTGCGACTGGAGTTCCAATTTCCATAAATATCAACTCGATGGCGTGGCAACCACTTTGAATTTTGGTGCCGGTTCAAACATCGATAATCAGTTTAAAAAGTTTACAGAATTATATCCCGATGCTCCCGAGATGTGCAGTGAATACTGGAGTGGCTGGTTCGATTTCTGGGGTAAGCCGCATGAAACCAAACCCGTCAGCGCCCTCACAGGAAGTCTGAAAGACATGATGGACCGGAAAATATCTTTCAGCCTCTATATGGCACATGGCGGTACATCGTTTGGTCAATGGGCAGGAGCAAATGACGGACCATACCGTTGTAACGTCTCTTCCTACGATTACGATGCACCCATAAATGAAGCAGGCATACCCAATAATAAGTTTTTTGCTATCCGCGATCTGTTAAAGAATTATCTCAACGAAGGAGAAACGATTCCGAATCAACCTGCTGCTTTTCCAACGATCACCATTCCACAGATTGAACTGAAAGAGACTGCCGGTTTATTTGAAAACCTACCCAAGCCCATTCTTTCAGAAGAGATCCAGTCGATGGAGATGTTCGATCAGGGATGGGGACGCATTTTGTATCGCACGAAACTGCAACCAACAAACGAAAGAGGAAAACTGATCATCACCGATGTTCACGACTGGGCTTTAATATATGTCAATGGCAAACAGATCGGAAAACTTGATCGCCGGCTTGGAGAGAATACAGTGACGTTACCAAAAATCGAAAAGGAGTCTCAACTCGATATTTTGGTTGAAGCCATGGGCCGCGTCAATTATGGTCATACAGTCACAGACCGCAAAGGAATCACCCAGAAGGTAGAAATAGCAATCAATAATCAAACCACCAGCCTTAAAAGCTGGGAAGTATTCAGTTTCCCTGTTGATTATGGCGTACCAGGTAAGCTGAAATTTACAACAGCTAAAGCAAACGGACCTGCATGGTATCGTGCTAGTTTCAAACTCACCAAAACAGGCGATACATTTCTCGATATGACCACATGGGGCAAAGGGATGGTTTGGGTCAACGGACACAACATGGGCAGATTCTGGAATATTGGATCACAGCAAACACTCTATATGCCCGGATGTTGGCTGAATAAAGGCAACAACGAAATCGTAGTACTGGACCTGGAAACGCCTAAATCAGCGACCATATCGGGTATCGCAACTCCTATCCTCGATAAGATCAACATAGATGCGTCTTTACTTAATCGTAAAAAAGGAGAAACGCTCAATCTGACCAAAGAAACACCCGTCATTACCGGAACCTTTGCAGCCGGAAACGGATGGAAAGAGATAACCCTCAACAAAATAACAGAGGGTCGCTATTTCTGTCTCGAGGCACTCAACAGCCAAAACGCAAACGACAAATCTACGTCCGTCGCTGAACTGGAAATCATTGGGGAGGATGGAAACCCGATCCAACGCAACAACTGGAAAGTTATCTATGCCGATAGTGAGGAAATTCTTGCTTCGAACAGCACTGCCGATAAAGTATATGACCAGCAGGAATCCACGCTTTGGCAAACACAATCTACCGCTGCCAAAACACAACACCCCCATCAGATTGTAATCGACATGGGAGAAAACATAAAAATCAAGGCATTACGCTACCTTCCAAGATCCGACAAAAGCACATCAGGCATGATCAAAGATTATCGTTTTTATGTAAAGACCACGCCATTTACTTTTTAAATCAGATTTATAAAACACGGAAAGGATGTTCATTAAGGACATCCTTTTTTTTGTGCTACCAAAAAAAGAAATGGGGTCCGACACCATGACCTCATTTCTGCCAATAAAAGACAGTATGAATCATGTAACTTTCAAAAAGAATAATGTAACATTATCGGCAATGCTGTAGTGTATATTTGTGAAGTGACAAAATTTAAAAAACATTTTAAACAATAAACAATTTAAGAATCAAAATCATGGAAACAAAAAAACAACAATCAGTAAAAGAGGAAAAAGCAATGATTTATCAATGTCCTATGAAATGTGAAGGCAGTAAAACCTATGATCATGAAGGAAATTGCCCTAAATGTAACATGAAACTAATGCCAGTGGGCGGTGATAGCTCGCATAGCAAAAGTCATTGTTGCTAAAATCAACATACTACAAAAATCATAATTATGAAACTTAGAATAATTCTCGTTTTTAGCAGCCTTACCCTTTTATTTGCCTGTTAACAAACAGTAAATAATAAAATGGCTAATGGAACAGACTGGGGGCCAGGATCATTTGACTACAATAGCAAACGTATTTATTTTACGTCCACAAGTGATCGTGGATCACCAATCACATCAACAGATGGCCCCTCAATGGGAATGATGATGATGGGCGGCCAACTGGCGTGTGTATCCTGTCATGGAACTAACGCAAAGGGCGGTAAGCATACAATGCATATAGAAACGATGGATGCCCCGGATATCCGTTGGTCTACCATATCAGGCGACAAGAATGAAAAAGGAGCAATTGTAAGCAAACAACATATGGATTATGGTTTTGAAGCTTTTAAAAATACCGTTGAGAATGGAAAAAATCCTGATGGTGAAATCCTCAAAAAAGACATGCCGCGTTGGCAAATGAGCGATGCGGATTTGACTGATTTAATGAATTATCTGAAAACACAGGAATAGTTGGTAAAAAACATGAGACGAACTTTAAAAATGGAATCTCATTAAAATAAAAAATTTAATGGGGTGTGCAATCCTAGTAACTAATTATTGGAAATAAGAACCACCAGAATTCATAAAACTACTTTTTCGCATCCAAACTTAAAAGACAAATATTCTGGACATGACAAACTCTATTTTTCCTTTATTACAAGAGCCGTGGTTTGTTATTTCGTGGTATCTGTTTGGTATCCTCGCTGCAGCCTGGGTAATCTATGATGTCTTCAAAGTCAACACGAATGTCAATCAATCGCTTAAATATGGCTGACCAATAATAGTGATTTTCTTTTCAATTATAGGGTTAGCCCTGTATTTAACAACCTGCAGGCCTTTGGGCATAAAAAATAAATAAAGGAGATGGAACACTCGGCAGGCTAATTCAGAATTCAGACATGGCCGGGAATTTAGATAAAATCCTGATTAATTTAAAAAACAGTTCCAAAGGATTGGATGAAAACATGAATGCGCTGAAACAAAACTTTTTGTTTAGAGGCTATTTCCGAAGAAAAGCAAGAGAAGATGCAGCCACAAAAAAAGCATTAGAAAAAACGGATAAAAAGACACTTTAACAATTAACAAAATCACTAAAAATAAATATCATGATGTACGGATTTAATAACGGTGTAGGAATGGGAAATGGAAATTTGTTTGTATGGGCTATCGGCCTTATCTTTCTTATTATAATCATATGGGTAGTAACTAAAGTTGTGACTCACAGAAACAATCTTAACCACCCTGATTTTATTACGCCTCTTGACATATTAAAAAAAAGATATGCAAAAGGCGAAATAAGCAAATCAGAATTTGAAGAAAAAAAGGGAGACGTGAAATAAAAATGTTGATAAATGGGCTCAGTCCCCATTTATTCCCTACGTCAATCTTTCCATTACTGTTTAAATCAATCGCGAGAATTTTGATACCAGGATTAGGATTTTATGGTGTCAGGAACCATTTAAAAAATAATAGTTCCTGACACCAATTTTTTTGCTTAATGTATGATATATCAATTAATACACATACATTTGTATTGAATTATCAGTTGTTATGAAATCAAAAGGAACAAATTACACACAAAAGCAGAAAAACATCCTTGCTACACTAGGTGAGAATATTAAATTAGCACGCTTACGACGGAAGCTATCCATTCGCTCTATGGCTGAGCGAGCCGGCATTGCCACATCTACATTAGGAAATATGGAGAATGGATCACCATCGGTCTCGCTTGGAAGTTATTTACAAGTGTTATCTGTTTTGCGCCTTGAAGAAGATTTATTATTGATAGCTGATAAAGACCCTTTAGGCAGACAGATTCAGGATGCCGGACTGGTTGTAAAAAAAAGAGCCCCGAAAAAGAAAGAAACAGTATCAGTTATTGATCATGTTATTGATAAGGGAAACTCAGAAGAGCCTGAATTTGACTAATAAGTTATGAAACAGATTAAGGAAAAAGAAATACTTGTATATGCCGATTGGTATATGCTGGATTCACCTCAACTGATTGGAAAGCTCTATTTTGCTTCTCTTCGGGGAAAGTCTGTGTATTCTTTTCAATATGATAATGATTGGATAAAAACCCGTATCTCTATTGATCCGGAATTACCACTTTTCTCAGGATTGCATTATGCGCCTTCCAACGAAAATTTTGGTATATTCAAAGATTCCTCTCCTGATAGGTGGGGGCAACAATTAATGATACGCCGGGAAATTCTTTTGTCAAAAATTGAGAAAAAAGAAACAAGTACATTATTGGGGATTGATTTTTTATTGGGTGTGCACGACAGTCATCGAATGGGAGGATTAAGGTTTAAAGAAACTGAAGACGGCGAGTTTATGAGTAACGACCAAAGACTTGCAGCTCCTCCCTGGACTTCGCTTCGTGAATTGGAGTATGCCGTGGACCAATACGAAAAAAATGCAGATCAGTTAGATGAAAGTTCTCTGAAGTGGATTAATCAGTTGATAGCTCCCGGATCATCATTAGGTGGAGCACGTCCCAAAGCAGATGTTGTTGATACAAAAGGCAAACAATGGATTGCCAAGTTTCCGGGTAAAAATGATGATTCCGATGTTGGGCTGTGGGAAATGATTGTTCATAATCTGGCCATTCAAGCTAAAATTACGGTTCCTAATGCCTGTTTAAAGAAGCTTGCCTCCCCCTATCATACTTATTTATCCCAACGTTTTGACAGGACTGAAGACAATAAACGGATTCATTATGCTTCGGCTATGACGCTCCTACAGCGGACCAATGGGGATGATGCAGAAAGCGGTGTAAGTTATTTAGAATTAGTTAGGTTTATTAAGTCGGAATGTGCAGATGCAACAACCAATTTAGAAGAACTCTTTCGAAGGATATTATTTTCTGTATGTGTTTCCAATACGGATGATCATTTACGGAATCATGGATTTCTATATACAGAAGCCGGATGGATTATATCACCGGCATTTGACATTAATGCAAACGAAACCGGAACAGCATTAAAACTCAATATCGATGAAGAAGACAACGCTTTAGAAATTGAATTGGTTATGAAAACCGCTCCTTATTATTTACTATCTGACAAACGAGCTACAGAAATAAAAGAAGAAGTAATTAAGGCGGTTTCCAGCTGGAGAAAAATTGCAGCAAAGCACAAAGTTTCTTCTTCCGAAATTGAACAAAAAGCAAGAGCTTTTAGGGTTTGACATACAGTCTTACAGGGCTGATTCAGCAACTTGAAATAATGTGTTCAGGTTAAATGATTCCAGACCCCATTATGTTCAGACCCCATTATGTTAAATAGCTCCCGACTATATTTAACCCTTAAATCCCGAAGATAATGTCATGATTTTTATTTCGATACCTGGCACCTTGTTTAAGAAATTAAAACATTAGCCGGGATTCCTAATTCCCTGTGGAACAATCTTACAAGCTCCAATGTTAGTGGTTTCCTTTTATTCAAAATTGCCGAGACATAACCTTTCGATCCGATCTTACCAACAAGATCCTTATTCTTCAAACCCAATTCATCCATCTTAATACGTATAGCAATGATTGGATCTGGTTTTGGAACAGGGTAATGTTGATCTTCATATTGCTTAATCAACAACAAAACGACCTGAAGTTTTTCTCCATCCGATGATTCAGGCGACACATTGTTGTCAAACATCTCATCCACCCAATCGAGGTATTGTTGATATTCAATTTCTGATTTAATTATTTTTAATGTCATGATTTCTTTTTTTTGAAAACAGTACCCGTCACATCTACCTTATCATATTCTGCATGAGTCCCGAACCATTTGATCTGGATAACTTTGAATTGAAAGACAATGCGTACGACCAATCTGTACTTGTTACCAATGATGTTAAATACCACCCTGTCGTCACCAACCAGACTCGCACCGGCATAAAACATTTTCAGTTCGTTAAAGTTTTTAAAGTCGCTTTGAATCAACTCATAATACCATTCCTGCAATTCATTTGCCGCTGAAGGATACTGTTTACAATACCCCAATAATGTTTTTCGGGTGATGATATTAAACATGATACAAAATTAATAAATGTTTTCTAACAGAAAACATTAGTACAAATATAATCTATTATTACCTTAAATTAATCCAACTACCCCACAATTATTATTTTTTCGGAGAAAATAGTGCCAGCCACCATTCATTTCACCATTTATCCCATATTGCCTTGTAAAAACAACATTTTAGATGTGTTATTGTCTTGTATAAATAACATTTAAGTAGTGGAAATAATTTATTGTCGTATTCCCATTACTTAATCTTTTTAATGAATATGGGGTAAGCAAATAATGAAATACGACATTGTTTAATGCTTAATACTTATTTAGGAATATTGTACCAACTAGTAGCGTAACCAATGGCGTAAAGTCTAACAAAGATTTTGAAGATTTCCTGCGAACAAATACCTCGGTGCTAGGTGATCTTGACCAAAACATTCGTGAAGAAAGAATTGCTAAAATAAAAGAGTTTCAGGTAATGTCTGGTTATTTTGAAAAGCTAGAAAAAATCAAAAGTGAAATCGATCTATCTGTTTTTGTGAATAGCCAGTATGATGCTATTTTAAAACAAGCCGGCGATAACAAATTAAGTTTTCCTAGTTATAAAAGAGATCTTAAAATCGATGAGGTTATTACGGCAATTGTATCTGGTGAAAAAGATATGAATTCAAAAATTGAAATGTGGGCCTCTAAGTCCTATTCAAAGGTTCATAAAATAATAGCAGTTATACTCCAAAATGAGAATTGTCCAAAAATCATTCTTTCCTCAAAAATAGAAGAATTGGGAATAACTCAAAACGCTAGTGGGTCATTGAATAGCTTGATGACAAATGCAGGCAACAGTTATGGGAAAATTCTTCAAGAAGATAATGGTATTGTTGTTTTTTGCCCCGAAATAAAAAACAAAATCGTTTCTTATCAATGGAGTTTATAAAATGAGAAAAAAGCACAACAAATTATAAAACCTGAATCCCTAAGTCCCGCAGAAACTCATAGGTAGGGTCATAATACTTTGGATCTCGCGTGTGATCTTCATTATTGCCTTCCGGAACCACAATTACCATTCCCTGCCTAGCCCTTGTTAAAAGCACTCTATATGCATTTATCAAATATTTTTTTCGGCCTTCTTTATGAATATTCTGCCACTTGTTACCTACGAATGAATATGATTTCCAGCCATCATCAGAATAGCGTAAATCACCATCCCAAGTCACACAAGCCCAATCCAGCTCTAAACCCTGAATTTGAAACTCAGTGGCAACATCTTCTAAGTAATATGATGAACGCACATCATCTTTTCCATCCAGAAACCAATTAATAGGATTCATTGGTGACTTTACATCAATTGCCAATGGCTTTAATCTTTGGGCTTGCGAAGAAACAACAATACCATACCGTTCTGTTCCTCTGGCTTTTTCCTTTAACCACTTTTTGGCTTTGTTCAGATCTCTTGTGAGAATAATGGGATAGTTTTTTGAAATCAAGGAAAGTGTTTTTTGAGCATCTTCTATATTGATATCCAGAATTTGTTTTACAAATAAAGAAACACTCTCTGCTCTAAATGAGCGCATTGAAACTGATAAATGAAGATTCGAATCAAATTTAGTTACACATTTAGTTTTCAATTTTGCAATTGTATCCACTGCATTATATTCACTATCAGTAAGGTTGGGCGAAATGGAAACCTCCCAGTCTGGAAAAGAATAATATATTGCATTCAGCCATTCTGAAATACCAGCTTCACCTGTATTAATTTCTTGACCACCTCCAACTAAACAAACCACTACTGCCCAATCTTGATGTCTATTTAAGCATGAAATAAGAAACTCAGGCTCTGAATAATCAAAATCCGGTTGACCCTTTTTCCTTTTCATGAAGCTTACAGTTTGTTCTTTATCCCAAGCTCTCTGAGCTTCATCAAATATTGCAACATGATCATAAGGTGGTTTTTTATCTACTAAATATGCATCACGATAATGATGAATTATTTGAATAAAAGCTTTAACACCTTCTCTGGCAACGCCTTTTGTGATCTTATTCCCTAATTGCTTTTCATTATAAACTTTATCTCTTGTCAATGCCTCTTGCAATATAGCCACTAATGGTGCATTCCCCGATAAAAACACACTCGCAGTGCCTTTTTCTTTTTCCAAATGCGTTGTTGCAACTTTTAACCCCACAAGCGTTTTGCCGGCACCTGGTACTCCTGTTACAAAACAAATAACCTTTTTATTATTGGTTTTGGCGTCATCAATTATCTGCGAAATGGATGAAGTTGTTAAACTTAAGTTGACAACATCAGCATCATTTCGAGTTATTTCTTCTACAGAATGATTTTTGTAAAGTGAGACTGCTGCTTCAATAATCGTTGGAGTAGGAGAATAACTTCCATTAGCAAAGGATTCTCCATCAAGTAAATATCCTTCATTAAAGAATAACAGTGCATTCTGAATAACATTTCGTAAATCCTGTTTATTGGATTTAATGGGTAATACTAATTTATCATTATGTGATGTAGTACAAATTTCAATAAAAGATCTTTTTGCCTCGGATGCAACAAGAATCGGCACTAATAAAGCATTATGACTAGGTTCGTGAAAATTCTTCAAATCAAGAGCATAGTCCCAAACCTGATCAATATTAGAATTTAAATACTCTATTTCTCCAATTTTAAATTCAATTACAAATACAACATTATCAGTGATTACAATACAATCAACTCGTTTACCCATTCTTGGAATCGAGAATTCAAAAAATATAGTACCACTCAATCCTTCTAGTGAACTTTTTAAAATAGGAATTTGCAATTCCCATGATCTGTTCTGATTTAAGGTTGAATCGAATTTATTTTCAAGTATTATTGTCCCGATTATTTCTTCGGTACTTTTATTTTGAAAATCTTCAAGCGAATCGCTGTAGTAGTAATTTAACATTAATAGGGGTATGTTTATTTGTTTGTAGATTTTCTATTTTATCAATGAGACTTTTCTTTTACTTAATTGATCGTAAAGGTTTATAACTTATTTAGAAAAAGCAAGTATTTAGAGAGTTATTGTATGCCCCCCCTTTATTTTGGATGAAATTAATTTAAAGGTTGATTCTTGAACTTAGTGGGAGTAGATTTAGTTTAGAAAATGATGAGATTTATGTATTAAAACAAATCATTATTTTGGTTAATTTTGATGAGTAAGTTTAAAAGCTCTTATTATAATTTTATGAACGAGGGGGCTTAATACAGTTAATACAAAGATTATGGACTTTATAAAAATATCAGGATTTAAATCAATTAAAGATACCGAAATCATTATTAAACCAATTAATATTTTGATTGGTGCAAATGGTGCCGGAAAAAGTAATTTCATTTCTTTTTTTGAATTTCTCTATAATCTCTACAACCGTAAATTAAACGAATATGTGTCTTTACGTGGTGGTGAAGAAAAAATATTGCACAAGGGACCTAAACAAACTTCTGAAATTAATTTTCTTACAAGTTTCAATAATGGGCAGAATGGATATAATGCATCTTTAATTTTAGGTGATACTGGCTTCATTTTTAATAATGAATTTCTTGTTTATAGAAATGATAAGGGAAGAAATATTAATGAGTTTGGCAAAGAAGCAAATCTTAAAATTACAGATAACTCTAGGGCTAAATATGTCATAAAGTTTCTTGAAGGATGCAGAAAATACCATTTTCATGACACCAGTAAAACCTCACCATTTACCAAAATGAGCCATATAGTTAATGATAGTTATTATCTTTACGAAGATGGTCAAAACCTGATGGCATTTCTATATTTCGTTAACCAAACTCAGAAAGTTGTTTACAATCGCATTATTAGTACGATTCAAAGCATCGCTCCATATTTCTCTGATTTCATTTTCCTACCAAATGCTGAAGGATACATTAGATTACAATGGCAAGATAAATTTAGTTCCACAATCTATGGAGCAAATGATTTTTCCGATGGAACTTTGAGGTTTATTGCTTTAACTACGCTATTCCTCCAACCCAATCTACCTTCAACTATTATTATTGATGAACCTGAATTAGGTCTCCACCCTTCGGCAATTACAAAATTGGCCGGAATGATAAAAAGTGTTTCAGCCCGTGAAACACAAGTTATTGTTGCCACCCAATCTGCCGATTTAGTAAATCATTTTGAACCTGATGATATCGTTACAGTTGACCAAACCAACGGAGAAAGTCGTTTTAAAAGATTAATAAAAGATGAATTAACTGAATGGCTTGATGACTACAGTATCGGTGATTTGTGGCAAAGGAATATTATTCAGGGAGGGCAGCCCAAATGATGCAAAGTATGAAAAGAGTAATTATAATTTGTGAAGGGCAAACTGAAAAAGAGTTTTGTATTGATGTACTTCAACCATATCTGACATCTAAAAATATTCAAATTCATACACCTTTGATAAAAAAATCCGGTGGAGGAATCGTAGCCTGGCCTGTATTAAAAAAACAAATTGAGAATCACTTAAAATCAGACACTTCTGCTTTTGTAACATCTCTTATAGATTATTACGGTATTTACCAAAAACACGAATATCCATTATGGGAGGAAGCGCAAAATAAACCCATCAAAGGTGAAAGAATGAATGTTTTAGAACATGGAATGTCTCTTGAAATTAATGAGGATTTAAGATATCGTTTTATTCCTTATATACAATTACATGAATTTGAAGGTTTGCTTTTTACGGATATTAATGTTTTTAGAAAAAATTTCATGTCACATGAATTTCGTGACAGATCTGGATTCGAAGAAATATTCGATCAATATACTAACCCGGAAGACATTAATGACAGTACTTCAACAGCCCCTTCAAAACGTTTAGAATACCATATTATTGGATATAATAAACTGGTTTATGGAGCTATTTTGGCACAGGAAACTGGTTTAAAACAAATACGTTCCAAATGCCCACGTTTTAATAACTGGATTTCCAGAATTGAAATGGTCAATTCTGGAAATGATTTGATATAAAACTATAAAACAACTTTTTCTCAATAGATAAATGGTTATATCCAAATTACAGTTTCCAATTGCCTGGTACAAATAATTCAATCCCCTAGCCCGATTCATTAATAAACAGAAGATTAAATTAATCAAAAGTATTCCTCTCCATAAAAATCGAATAATTATTATTTATATTGAAATGAATATTTTTATCTCCCTTTTTTGTATATTTATGGCACTGTAAAATAGCGGTTTGGATCGATTGCAATAATGGTATTGAAGTTATTTTATTTTTGAAAATTGATTGAATGATTTAGTAAGAAAATACCCGTTAAAGGAAATATTGAAACTATTTTAATCAAAACAAAAATTAATTAAGATGAAAAAAATTAATCAATTATTTATCGCGTTAACCGGAATGCTGGTTATTTTTTTGACTACAAGCGCATTCTCTCAAGATTGGACTCAATGGCGCGGGGCTAACAGGGATGGAAAAGTTACAAACTTCAAGGCTCCTAAACAATGGCCTGCCGAATTGGATGTAAAATGGAAAGTAGCCGTTGGACTTGGTGATGCTTCGCCTGTTATGGCAGGTGGAAAACTCTATTCTTTCGGACGTGTGGGCGCTGATGAAGTGACGATGTGCCTCGATGCCACTACCGGAAAGGAAATTTGGCAGGATAAGTATGCTGCTTTGGCAATTTCCGGACCTTCCGCATCGGTACATCCCGGGCCCAGAAGTACTCCTGCTGTTGGAGAGGGCAAAATTGTTACGCTGGGTATCGGAGGAGTTATCTCCTGTCTGGATGCTTCAACAGGTAAGCTTGTTTGG
>Ga0209125_1001519_pt1 | contig 21205 bp, 22 predicted proteins | sample BarGraIncub1131A_FD_184503 | JGI IMG/M metagenome (GOLD analysis project Ga0209125, IMG submission 184503) | Arctic peat soil microbial communities from Barrow, Alaska - Barrow Graham LP Incubations 11-31A (SPAdes) (version 2) | ecosystem: Environmental > Terrestrial > Soil > Wetlands > Peat...
ACACAATACAATGAAAAAACGTATCATGACCCTCGTTTTTATGCTTACAGTCCTCTGTTCAAGCTCATTAGTGAAAGCTGTAAGTTTCGGAAGAGTTGACAATCTGTTCGAATACATTCTGAAAGGACAGGCTGAAAAGTACGACAAAGTACGTTTGGATTTGAAACCGAAGGAAATCGATGCCTTTAAGAATGAAATCGAGTATTCGTACAATCTGCGGAAAGTGATGCTCAACGGAACGGTAGAGGATTTTTACGAATCCTATTTCCAGTCATTTGTTGCGATCAGTGTTCAGCCTTACAAAAACAACATCGGACTGATATGCACCAGTTTCAAGATTTCCATCGATTCACTAAAGAATATGGCGGACAACAAGATCATGTCCAAGCTACAGTCTTCGGATGCATTGCAGGTGCAGGGCAGAGGAATTCTTGCGGCGATCGACAAGACGGGTTATCCGGTAGCTTCCAAATACAGGCAAACCATTACGGATTTGATTTTCAACGCCCAGTACTCGGAACTCCTTACCACGCCAAATCTGCAGAAATACCGCGCTTTCATCGTGGATTGGCCCAAATCGGACAAATTGTCTTCTGTCAAACTGAACTACGACGATGCCTTGTTTGCTGAATCCCAGATCGTAAAGGACAAGGATATTTATTTGCTGGATGACGTATTGCCCAATGAAACCAAGAAACACATGACACCCGATGATTGGTCCCTTTTAGGTGATAAGCAATCTGATAAGGCTGATTACAACCAGGCCTCCATTTTTTACAACAAAGCCATCTCACTTGGCAGCAAAGAAGGTTTGTTCAAATTGACCGTACTCAAATACGAAGGCAAAATCAAATCGGAAGAAGACGAATTGACGATTTTCCAGAAACTGGCCGCAACAGGTGACGCCCGTGCCAAGGAATACGTGTTCAACATCCAGAACCGCACGCTGAACATGGCCATTGAAGGCAATCTGGAAACCATGCTCAGCAAAAAGGACAAGGACAGGGTCGTGTCCATCATAGTGACCGGCCTGATCAACACTGCTGACCTGGAAATTTTGAAAGATATGGCAACCAAAGGCAAACTGACCACGATCAATATGAGCGAAGTTTCAGTGGCCAAAATTCCGGATCGCATGTTCCAGGGCTGTACCGTCCTGACCAGCATAAAGTTGCCGCAATCACTTAAGTCGATTGGAAATGAACTGTTTGCAGATTGTATTGGTCTGACGTCTATTACGTTGCCCGATTCACTGGTCTATTTGGCGGGCAATGCCTTCAACAATTGCGCTAGCTTGCCTGAACTCAGCATACCTGCCGGTATTGCAGGCGGATTGGGTTTTACAACCTTCTGCTCCGGTTGCAAAAAACTCACTAAACTGATCGTTGCCGAAGAAAATACGGTCTACAGCTCTCTTGACGGCGTCCTGTACAACAAAGACAAATCCATTATTTTGCGCTATCCCTGCGGCAATCCTGCCAGTCTGTTTTCCTTCCCGAACACCATTTCCGAAGTAGGAGTAGGGGCTTTTGAAGGTTGCAGTTATCTGTCTTCCGTTACGATGACCGAAAACCTTCGCATCATCAAGAATTCAGCATTTAAAAATTGCACCGCACTTACCAGTGTGACCATTCCTTCCATGGTAACAGAAATGGGCAGTTATGCTTTCGAAAACTGCAACCGCTTGAAAAACATCAATCTGCCCATGTTCATTCCCGAACTCGGTTATTGCACCTTCAAGAATTGCACCAACCTGAACAATGTGGTTATTCCCTCTTCCGTTCGTGAAATCCGTTCAGAAGCTTTTTCTGGTTGCTCCAGCCTGGTGAGCATCACGTTGGGTGCCGAAGTCAAAGGCTTGGGCGATAAGGTTTTTGCAGGATGTACTGGTCTGAAGCAAGTCACATTGGCGCAAGCCGATCCGCTCAATGTTTCAACCATTTTTGAAGGCGTGGATAGGAACACCTGTGTATTGCACGTTCCGGTTGGCAGCCTGATCATTTACCAGCAGTTCCCCGTATGGAGCAACTTTACGAACATCATTGAACAATAATTGAAGTATCTGAATTTCAACTAACCGAAGGCATTGGTGAAAACCAGTGCCTTTCTTCTTAAAAAATGAGCAAAGAATACAGCAGCATAGCAATGCATACAGGCGTGTTTAACTAGTGTATAATCATAAAGTATTGATATTTAGATATTTACAATTGTATAATTTACCAAAAAATAATATACTATGTTGAAAATTGCTAGTGAAGTATTTGATATAGCCATTTTTTTGCTAACTAAGTTAAAGGAAAACGGTATTGAATTGTCAGAATCAGAAAATAAAAAAAGTAACTGATGGTCTGGATAGAATAAGGACAAAGCTAAACGAATTAGAGGGTAAAGCATAGCAATAAACCTGTAATAAATGAAAAGGGTGTACTTATAACGGTACACCCTTTCAAACATAATACAATCAATGAACCAGATGAACTAATCTGCTAACTTGATGAACAACCTAATAATTTCTTTCAGAAAAAGAACGATAACTACAAACATTTGTGTTTGACGGTTGATTTGGTCAACCCTTTTAGTTTTGTTCGTTTCCCAATTGAAAGGTAATTGGAGTTTTTGCTTCATTTACTTTGTTTTTGGTGAATACTAATACCTATGTAACTCAAATGTAAAAATATGTTAATTAAACGAATCGACAAAATGTTTCGACTAAAAGTTTTGAGCATTTTGATAAGTTTTCCAAAATATTTTATAAACATCAGATAATTAGATAATTGCATTTTTGTTATTTTGGAAAAGTTTTCCATTTTGGAAAATTAGTGTATATAAGTTGAAAATAGAATTTTTTCAATCCAGATATTTAACTATGTTTGTTTATTGTTAACCTAAAAATTTAAACCATGAAGTCAATCAAGTTATTTACCATGTTTTTGCTGATAGTCTTATTAGCCAGTTGCAAGAATGCCAAATCTACAATTGAAAAGGATTTGAATACCAGATTCACCAAGTTCGAAATTGTTGAAATTAAAGAAGACAGTGCAAATATCTATGAAGCACACAGTGTACTGATTGAACTTATAGTACAGATATCACAAATGAATCTTGATGTTATTAGTTCAATGGATAGTTTGGAAAACGGTATTGGAAGTAAATCAAAAGCACAATACATTGTTTATATTGATTCTTTATACACTAATATGATTAATAAATTGGATAGTTTCGAAAATTCAGATACTTTAAAAGTTGATAAATGTTACTATGTTAAATATTTAGTTGCTAATGGTGCTGTTAAAGAAACAGTTGAAGAATATTATTATATAAATGAAAAGAATGGTGATGTTATACATAGACCTGTAGAATGGAAAGCATTTTTGAAATCAGTTGATTATTCTGAATATGTAAATGATGTTATGAAGTATTACAAAGATTTTCTAAGGTTGAAATATTAAAATATTATATATATTTACACCATTGATTTAAAAATATATATGATTTATCAACTTTATAACTAACGATTATGGCAAACAAACAAGGTAGAATTTCACAAAAACAAGAATGGTTAAATCTGTTTCCAGAAAATGAAAGGGAACAAAAAAGTATTGAATTTGGTATAGTAAAAACCTATGATGTTGCAAATGGTAAAAAAGTACCAAAGTATAATGCAGCACAAAGAAAATTATTGGATGAAGCTGGCATTAAACAGAAAAAAAGGAAAGAAAAAACAGTGACTAGTAGTATTATTGGAAAACTTGATGAACTTTTCAAAACGATAAAAAAAGAAAGTTCATTATTAACTGTTTCTGAACTACTAGACGTTACAAATAAAGTTAATTCGATTAACAAAGAAATTGAAGAAGCGAGAAAGGAAGCAGCCGAAAAAGAAGAAGAATTGAAACTTAAAGCTTCACACAAAACAGCAGATAAATTGCTATCTGAAATTATTGACGTTATTAAATCCATTCCAGAAGAAAAAAGAGAACTTACTCATATTGCACTACTAAAAGCATTGACAGAATAGTTTATTTTTGCCACTCCAATAATAAAGGGTGTTAGATTTGATTCTAGCACCCTTTTCATTTGTTCTGTTGCATTATTTGTATCTTATTGGTGATCCGTTCCAGTTGGTGTAAAATAACGCCTTAAAACCCCTTATTCTTCGTTATCACTATTGTGTTTGTTCTTTTTCTCCAAATTCAAAGGAAAAAAATGTAGTTGGTTAGGCTTTTCTAGCGTCTGGAATTGTTTTTCTCCAAGAAATTCAGTTCTTAGTTGTTGATATAAAGATTCAGAATCAACTATAAATGTATCCCGATATTTTTTTATCCAACGAATGCATAAAGAATTCAACAGGTCTATATCTTCAATATCTTTTAATCCGCTGGCAAATTCCACCTGCATAATTACGTTAGGTTTACAAAGTTTTTTCAAATCATTATATCTATTGGTTAGTAGTTCATTAGAATAGAAAAAACATATTTTCTAAAAATTCAAAAGTTGCAATTTTATTAGGAATACCAATCTGTGTAAATGCTAAAAAAGAAACTGTAAAATAACATCATACTTTATTCTTTATAAATACTTAAATAATAGAAGGTTATCAAACCAAAAATGGCCCTTTCAGGGGTGTTTGTTATACGCCTATCATAACTATTTTTCTCTATTCAAAACAACCAGCTCAAATAAAGAAATTGAACCTTTGTTTTTCCCCGCCTTTTTAAAGTGAATAAGGGTGTTAAGCCATCTTTCAAATGGTTCACTTAGATTTTCGCCTGTATGTAGGTTATAAAGAAAGAATTCTTTTGTAATGCTTTGGGCTTCCAAGTATTCTTTGATTTTTTGCCATTTTGCTGTTATCTCCATACGATGAATGTTTTTATCCATCCCCAGCCATGTATAAATATAGGTCTTTTTGCTTTTTTCCTCAATTTCCCTTGATTTGTTGTAGCACTTCAATTGGAGATTGCCGTTTGATTGCTTAATGAGGTAACTCAAGTTTACGGCACGTTTTCGTGTTGTCGAATATTGCAGGTGTGTATTATTTAATGTATTTCTTGAATCTATGTCTGGATACTTTCTTTTATTTATAACAGGAACATAATCATCGTTGGCAACAGTATTCTTGATTATTTTGGCGAAGTTGATGTTTGAATCCAGTGCAATTTCTAGGTTGGAGATGGAGTTTAAAGTTAAACCTAGCCTGCTAGCCATTTCTTCAAGGAAACCAATGCTGTTGTATTGTATTCGTTTTGTTGAGGCTGGTACTTTCTTAGGCATGTGTTTGATATATTCGCTCATAGGCAAAGTGAAATCAAATGGTTCTGAGTTTTTGACCTTTTTGTACGTTAGAACTTCATGCCAAACTGCAAACGGTTCGTAAAGTCTACGGTTGTCAAGGGTAATGAAGCACATGCCTGCAAATTTGGTATCTTCTTTGGGTTTTATTTCCAAATAACCATATTTTGAAAATTCGCCTATCTTTTCAGTATCAGGTATCAGAATTTCAAATTCTCTTTCTTCAATTTTTATCCTCTGTAATCTGAAATCTTCAACTAGGTCATCTTTGTAATCTGGTGATTTGAAAATAAAACATTGTTCCTTTATAGGGTTACTTGTTAAGGTTGTATACAAGTCCAATGTTAATTTGTAGCAAACTTTTAAGGCGTCTACACTGTATTTGAATTTAACTCCCTGCATATTTCAAAGTTTTAAATGATAATTCAAAGGTAATTTTTTCAATCCAAAGAATATTGTTTAATGTGTTCAAATTGAAGGTGTGTTCAATTTAATCTATTTTTCCATTTGAATACAACAATAAAATGTATTCAAAATAATCTTTGAATTATTTGCATACGACAAAATAAATGCATACCTTAGTACTATAAAAATAACAGTTATGAAAACGGCAGTCATTTTCTCCAGAGTAAGTTCAGTTAGCGATAGACAAAATACAGAAAGGCAAATCATAGACTTGAAAGCCTATGCACGCAAAAACGAATTTGATGTTGTAGGTGAATACTCAGAAAATATTAGTGGTGCAAAAAAAAATGAAGAACGAACAGTATTAATGGATTGTATAAATTTCTGCACTACTAACGAAGTTGATACTTTGCTTTGCAGTGAACTTTCACGTATCGGCAGGGATACCCTTCAAGTTCTTAAAACACTTGAAACTCTCCACGATAGCAATGTAAATGTATTTATCCAGAATCTTGGAATAAATACTTTGAATGCAAATAAGGAAATCAATCCAATAGCAAGTATCGTAATTACAACGTTGGCGGAAATGGCTAAAATAGAACGAACTAACATCATTTTCCGCCTGAATAGTGGTCGTCAGCAATATGTTAAAGCTGGTGGTAGGCTCGGACGTAAAGAGGGTAGCACTAAGACTATAGAAGCCAAGAAAGAGGAATACAAGGACGTTATATCGCTTTTGAAACGCAAATATTCTATTCGTAACACTGCAAAACTTTCAAAATGTAGTATAAGTACGGTTCAGAGGGTTAAGAAAGACTTTAACCTATAGCTTTGTGAGATTTTTAAACAATTCATTTGCTAAACGGTTTCACACGCCAAATACATGAATTTTCATTATTTAAATTTAAGCTAATTAATTAATATATAGAATAATAAGCCTCATTATTGTAATTTGACAATCCATATACTAAACGTGTAATTTTTATAAAAAAATGTTGAAAATTTATTCTACTTACCATAGTCAATTATAATCGGATTTGATTTCTGGGAATTTGCTTAGCGGATTACCGTTCTTATTTTTATAAAGTCAAACATGGGGAGGGGGGGGTAAGAAAGGGGGGGGCAGTCTTCAAAGTTTATTCTCCAATATTTTTAAACCTCACCTTCCCCTCTCCTTGTACGATTTGAATATTTTGAAAGTTTTGGTTTTTTAGGTGAATAAATTCATATCTTTATCGCATTGTTAAAATTGATATTGTATTAAACCTAAAAAATATTCAACCATGAAAAACTTTGTTTTGGTTTTATTTTGTATAATGTATCAAACTACATTTTCACAAGAACTAAATGTTGAAAAATACAGAAAGGATATAAGAATTATAGATGATAAGTTTACTGGTGAAAAAAGATTACTATCACCTTTGTTAGAACCAATTTCTTTCATGAAAGTTATTTCACCAAAAGATACTTTGTACTTTATTAGCCTTAGAACTGTAGCTTCTACATATTCAACTGGTAATGGTGTAATTATTTTATTAGAAAATGGTGATAAAATAACAAAGAATGTTGAAACAGAGTCCAAATTAAAAAATTCACAATGGGAACATTCAGCAATGGATTATTTATCTATTGAAGAAATGGAATTACTTAAAAAGTACAATATTACTGATGTTAGAATATATATTCATGATTTTTCAGTATCAAACCCAGAAAAGTATAGAGCTTATATAACATTGATGGAAACTATGAAATAAGTATGAAAAGTATGAAAAGAATCAAACCAGCTAAAAATATTTTACTAAAAAGAATCCATATTAAAGAACAAACGTTTGATTTTATTAGAACTGATGAATTAAACGCTAAACATATAATTGAAATTACAAAAAATGCTACTGCTGGTAATAAATATGTAAAGGCTGGGTTTTATTATTCTACATTGTTTAATTTTAGAAATGGTTTAAAATCTGGCTGGATAAGAGATATAGCACTGGTTATAATAACAATTTTATTAAGTTATTTTATACCAAAGATATTTGATTAAATAATTGAAAAGATGAAAACACCAAAAATTTTATTGTTTATTTTCCTGTTTATAATTGGCACTTCTATCAATGGTCAAACAAAACCAACACAGACCAAAAAGCCAGTTGTAACTACTAAACCAACTGCATCTACTGTATCTAAACCAGTTACAAGAGTAACAACTGCATCACAACAAGAAGTTGGATATTTAATTACCCCATTGAATTTATCAACTAATAAACTACCTGTTGGATTTAAAGGAAATAATCCAGTTGATGTTTTTTCTAAAATTTTAATTGGAAGAATGATAAAGGGTGAATTTGAAACCACAAGTGAATATGAAAAAAGAATTCTAATTGCAGATACAAAACCAATTATTGGTAAACTTTCTATAGATAGTTTTTTTGTTTTCAAAATACCAACAAGCTATTCAATGATGACTTATGATGCTGATGTTCAAAAAATGACTGTTAGTTATGAAACAGATATTTATGCTGATGAACTGCCAGAATCTAGTTTAAGTATAAAGATATTTTCAAAATCAAAGAAATATGTTGGTAGTAATGCTTTTGGTCGAACCGTAACTATTACTGCTTATGATGAAACTAGATATAATTTAGTAATGCCCAATTTTGATGATTTAAAACCAGTATCAAGTAAGGATAAATATTTACCAGCACTTTTAGAATTTAGTTTAGATGTAAATACTGCTAAACAAATTAAACTTAATAATTCTTTAGGTTGTTTATTTATTGGAAAATTGGTTGACCCATTTTATAATATTGGTTTTTATTCTGATGAAGCAACTATAGATTCACCACTTAAATATGATTTTAAATATAGATACATTTATATGAAAGTATATCAAGTGTGGTTTTATAATACAATGACAGGAAAAGTATTATTTAAAAATGAAATTACAAAATCTTTAAATAATAATGATTATAATTCGGATTCTACATTTTTAAAAGTAATTGATGAATTATCTAAAAAAGTTAAAGATGTTCATATTATTGAATAAAAAAGGTGCTACCAGTTAAGATAACACCTTTTTAAATTTTATTAAGCGTTATTATATAACATCATATTCAAACTCTTCAAAAGGGAATTCAAAATATTCATTATCTTTTAAAAGTTGAATCCATTCTTTTGCTGGATAAGTACCTGCTTCAATTTTTTGCTTAAAATTGGAAAATTTAAATATAAAGTTTTTACCGTCATATATAAAACACTTGTTTTTATTGTCAAAAACTACGGAGTTATTATTACTAGTAAAATAAATAGTATGTTTACTAACTTTGTTGAAATCGAAATTAAATTTTTCTTCGTCTTTTCTGTATTTAGCTGATTTGACCATGGTATAAACTTCTGCACCATTGTCTAACTTAATTACAACTAAACTATACTTTTCATATAAATAATATATTGTTATAAGTTCAATATATTCATCAACCATTTGTTTAATATATGCCTTATCTTTTAAAGCGTCCAAATATTTAATTTTCTTTTTATCCTCTGAATGTTTAGTTAGACTAATTATACTTATATTATTTTTAAGTATTATATTTTCATTTTTATCAATATCGCTATTTAAACTGTTTACTTTTTCACTATATATTATTTTTTCTGCTTCTATAGCTTCATTATCGAAATCAAATTGAACAGCTTTTTTAAAGAATTTTAGCCAGTTGTTTTTCACTTCTTCTAATTCGTTTTTTTTAGAATCTACAATTTTTTCAATAATAAAATTTTCATTTTTCAATTTATCTATTTGAATAAGTGAATTTTTCTTATAATCTACGTCTAGCATATATCTTAATGTCGCTGCAAGTACAACACCGTTTAGTTTTGGTTGCGCTATTTCTTGACCTTCATTACATAGCTTTTCCCTTGTTTTATTGCTTCTTAAACTACCATAATCTTTATATGTTAATGACTGATTTACACCTCCTACATAACTATTTCCACAATTTCCGCACTTTATTTTTTCTGGATTAAATAGTTTACCATGTAATACACCAGTAAATTTACGATTATTACTTTTAGCTTGTTCTTGCTGTACCATTTCGAACAAAGTATCATCTATAATTCTTAACGATTCATCTACTATAACAATTTCTTCCAATATTTCCCTTTTACCGTTTTTCTTTGTTGGGTCAGGTTTATGCATTTTACATTTTCTGATACCTTTATATAATTCATTTTTAACCATTCTATTTAATGTTGAAGGTAACCAATTCAATGTATCAACATCATAGAATTTATATTCTTTATTTTCTATACCTTTGGTTTTTCTTCTTGCTTTTGATTCTTGTATTCTCATTGCATAGGGTGACTTTACGCCTTCACCGTTTAATAAATCACAAATTTGTAGGGATTTAAAACCGTCTGCATATAGTTGGTATATTCTTCTAACTAATTTTGCTTCTTCTTGGTTTACTACTAGTTTTTTAGTTCCAGCTTCTGACATGTATCCAAGTGGTGTTAATCCACCGTCATTTACACCCCTGTTTTTAATTGCGCTTATTTTTCCACTCATAGACCTTTCAGCAAATAGTTCTATTTCGTACTGACTGACAACGCCCAAAACTTGTATTAAAATACTTGTACCTATATCGCTTTGGTCTTTACACCAAATGTTTTGTTTTTGAAAATACAATTCTATACCAAATGAACGGAACTGGTCAATTAGATTAGTTAAATCACCTACTTTTCTACTTAAACGGCTGAATTCAGAAAATAAAATAACATCAAATTTTTTTGATGCTGCATCTGCTTTCAATCTGGTCAAATCTGGTCTTAATTCATTGTCTTTGAATCCAGATAGGGTATCTTTATAAATACCAACAACTTGTAAACCTTCATTATTTGCAAAGTCCTGTAAATCTTCAATTTGTCGGTCTGAATTCTGGCTTTGGCTTGAAATTCTGGCATAAATACAGCAAGTTTTCATCGTTGTATGTATTAATAGGTGTATTTTCTTACTTTTACGTCACAAATATACACAATTATGATTAAACACTACTCTGACGTGGCAATGCATTCCGCCGAACATATACTGAATCAGACCATGATCAGGATGTTTGGCTGTAAAAGATCCATGAACAGCCATATTGAACGCAAGAAAAGCAAATGTGATTATTTTATTGATGCGGCTCCGACAGAAGAGCAAGTGGCTGAAATCGAACGCAGGGTCAATGAAATCATTGAACTGCATTTGCAGGTATCTGATCGGACGGTACCGCTCGATGTGGCTGCAGGCCTGGCGGATCTCAGTAAGCTACCGGAAGGGACGGCAGGAACGATTCGTCTGGTATTTATCGGCGATTACGATGTTTGTGCCTGTATCGGTCCACACGTGAGCAATACGGAAGAAATCGGCCGGTTCAAGATCCTGAATCATGAATTTGAACAGGGACGTTGGCGTATGCGGTTTAAGCTGGAAGAAGTTTAAAAGGTTGTCTGAACCTGTCTGAAGCCTATCAGTCTGTCGTAACGCTCACCGGCAGGGTGATAATACACAAAAATCTGGTATTCGTTTTCGGTTTGCCAATAGGTACCTTCCATGGGTTCAGCAGAGGGTTTACCGCCTTTCGAAGGTCGGAAGACGTATTGATAATTGTAGGCACCTTGTTTGAGCAACAGTGTCTTTTCGTAGGCCTTGGTCTCAAAGTTGTAAAGAAGCTTGCTGGCGGCATCCTGCCTGTTGTTCACAAAGTCACCGAGAAGAAAAAAACCACCGTCAAGTACCGGATTATCCATGGGTAAAGTGAAATGAACCAGAAAATAATCCGAACCGGTTTTATCTTCCAATGCTTCCTGGCTGTGTATTAGGAATCTGCCGTTTTGGTCCTTGTCGTAGGTATAGCCCGTATTCCGTTTGCCAGAAGGCAATAATTCAACATTATAGAAAGGTTTGAAGTATTCGACGCGATTGACATTCAGTCCCGGATATTTGAAAGTGGTCATATCAAACCGCCTGTATTCATTCCCGCCCTTGAAAATCAAGTCTTTGTTGTGCTCATACTGAAAAATGTCACCATTTATGGAAATCGGGCTGATGTTCCGGACCTCCGTGTCCCTGCGGTGGTTCTGCTGAACCACGACTTTGAGTTCGTTGAGTGGCTGATTGATGGACAGGCCCACAGGGCGAATGGTGAAGTATAGTTGTTGATGCAGTTGCTTGAAATCGATGTCGGTGGTGGCTGTCAGGCCGGCATCAATCAGGGACTTGTTTTCAGCCACCATGAAACAGGCCGTCAGCAAGGCTTCACCGTTACCATCCTTGTCGAACACTTCAACGGCATAATTTCCAGAAATCAGCAACTTGATGTTGACGTTCGGAACGGATAAAGTATAGTGGGTGTACAAGGTCAGCGTGCTCACCGATTGTTCACCGCTTTCGACATCGTTTTCAGGAAAGCCTTCCATGTATTCCAACACACTCATGTCGGAACGTTTCCAATCCGCATTGCAATGAATGATGCGGTAGGCATACCGTTTATAGTCGTGTGAGAGTTCGTCAAAGGCGATTTCAACCTTGTTGTCTAAACCAAGTTTCAATACAGGTAGCGCTGTCCAGTCTCCATCGGGGTAGACAGTCAGGGTTTTAAGCGTTTCCAGTTTAGCCCCTGTCTGATAAACCTGAGCATTCAGAACGGGTGCAGCAAGCATGGAAAGAAGGAATATCGGGAAGAATTTCATGCGCATGATTTGGAAGGTTGAACACGATGTTTTACAAACCTACGATTATTTAACAGATTTATTGTAAACAATTAGCTCCATTTTAGGTCTTACTTAAAACCGATATTTTTTTTGTTAAAAAAAGCACTTTTCTTGCAAATGGAATTCTTTTACGTATTTTTGCAATCGGTTAAGTTTACAAATTTTAACCTCAGGGCCTCTGGCCTTCTTTTAACAGGACAAAACAATTAAATTCTTTTACAACTTTATCTAAAGGGAAAAAAATGTATAGTTTCCAAATAAGGTCTAAAAATTTAAACCAAATGAAAACAAAACTCGTTCTTAGCGCATTGCTCGTTGTATTTTCCATGCATACTTTTGCACAGGATGTAACCATCATTCGGTCCAACGAAACGGACAATACACAATCGTATTCATCAACCAAAAAACCGCACAAACCCATGTTTTGGATCGGTCCGAAATTCGGAACGGATATTGTTACCGGTATTCCAAAGGATTTCACTTCCGTTACAGACCAATTGAAAAAACAATGGCAGGCTGGTGTGATGATGCAATTTGGTCGTACGTTATATTTGCAACCGGAAGCCTATTATGCAGTAACCAACACCTTGGATGGTGCAGGTGCTGTAACAGCCACAGAACAATCCATCAAAGTGCCAGTGATGCTGGGCCTTCGCTTTTTGAATTTGGGATTGTTCAGTCTTCACATCATGGGCGGCCCGAGCTGGACCATACCAATGGGTGCTGACAACAGTATTGACACCAATGCAAAACAGATGGATTGGTTGGTCGGTGCAGGTATTGATCTACTTGGATTTATCACTGTTGATGTACGTTATAAATACGATACTGAATCTCCGCTAAGCGCTCAGATCGCTGGTTTCAATGTTAAAGAAAATACTCCCGATATAACTCCGCTTAATGTAACGGTTGGTTTGAAGCTGAGATAAGATCGCTCTTAAAAGATAATGGAATGACCCCTATCGGAAACACTTTTCCGGTAGGGGTCATTTGATTTTCACAAGTCCTGTAAGGGCTTGTTTGAAAGCCTTTTTGGCTTATCGTTCAGCGTCTTCCTTGAACCAGGTGGCTGTTTTCCCGAGCCCCATCCAAGCTGCACCAATGAAACCACGGATTTTTAATTTGTTTCCGTCGAATTTCATGAAACAGTTGTACGTCTTGCCACCTGTCGGATTGTAAATCGTTCCGCCACTCCATTCACCGGTTTTTTCGTCGTAGGTGAAACCTTTAAGCAATTGCAAACCGATGATGGGCCGACTCTGTAATGCTTTATCAGGATTATCATCGTCCACTTTGGCTTTGCCGTTTTCATTGGGTTCAGCCAGCCAAACGATTTTCCCGTAATATTTACCATTAGTTGCCTTAAAAATCTGTACTTGCGACGATTCCTTACCAGTATCATCGTTCAGCGTCAGGTAATAACCGATGACACGGTCTGCTTTGGATGGTGCCTGTGCACCGATTTGAAAAGCCATCAGGAAGAGAACCAACGAAAGGAGTTTTGTCTTCATAATTCAAATTTTTGATTATCAGATTATTACAATTTTTGTGGCCGTTTTATCAAAGGCTCACTTGCACAAATATACGATTTTGTGCAACAAATAAAAAAAACAGGCACTTTAAAAAGTACCTGTTTCTTAAGTGACCCCGGAGGAAGTGAGAGGTGTGGCAGTAACCACTTTTTGATCCCAGCGGAGCAAAATGGTTTCATTATTGTCTAAATTCAGGTTGGCCAGTGTAAAGGTCTTTATGCCGCGGTTGGTTTCGGCATTGCCATCCATGGGAGTACTATTTTTACGTCTGTATAATCAGCAGCTCCTGTACAAGTGGGAATGAAGTTCAGAGCTTCCACCGGAATGCCATTCCTGTTGTTTTCGGAGGAAATATAATCAGAGGGCTTTTTCTGGTAAGAGAAGTAAAGCCCGTCGGCAACTTTGTTGCTTTCTGTGCCCTGTTTCCAAGCTTCTCCGGTATAGGTGACGGTTAGTTTATGGATCGGTGCTCCGGTGTTGTTGTGCAGGATGATGCCGAAGTTTGCATTTCCACCGCCGCTGCATACACTACCTAATTGGCCGATGGCAACGAATTGAAATTCTGTTCGTAGACCCAACCTTTGCCGGATTGGATAAAGTTTGCCGCAGCGTATTCCTACTTGCCGCAATAATTATTGTACAGGGAGTTATAGCAATCTGACAAATCTTTTAGATTGTTATTTTTTTTCACCTCGTAGAGGAAAGGACCCTGATAGCCAACATCGTTTAAGGCTTTGAGTACTGCTGTCCAATCCACGTTACCCAAACCTTCACATGGCACATAATGACATTCCTTGATGCCATCTCCATCGCTTACATGAAGCGATTTCAGGCGGTGTCCCAATGCGAGGATCAATTTCTCCGGATTCTTGATGTGGTTGAGGTCAGCGATGGAATAGACGTCATCGTCCATCCTTGACATGATGGAAAGCGTTTCTTCTATCGTGCGGCAAAGCGGCCTTTCGTGGGTAGAATCCTTCAGGAGCTCTGGGCCTAATAAATTTTCAATAACAATATGTGCACCGATGGACTCCACGCTTGGTTTAATTTCTTTCACAGACTTGACCAGATTATCAATACGTGTCTGCCGTTCATTTAAGCCGAGGAAGTGACTGGGATGGAAAAGAAGATATTCAGGTTGCAGGACGGCGACCATTTCAATGGCTTTTTTCTGAAAGTCCACCACTTTTTTGCGGGCGGTTTCGTCGGTCAGTGATAGGTCTAAATTCGGGCCATAGGGCATGTGGATGGACCAGATTTTGATGCCGGCGTTATCAGCATATTTTTTAATGTTTGCCAGGAGTTTTCTCATCGCATCATCTCCATCTTTAAAGCTTGAATTTGTGTGGTCAGCCTGTACATTGATGCTCACTTCTATGTAATCAATGCCTACGCTCTTGGCATTAGTCAACTTCTCGCCCGTAATGGTGGCTACTCCCATCGCAACTCCCACTTTTAGTTTTTGGGGACTTTCAGCAGACTGTGCATAGATGCTCAGATTAAGAAGGGAAAGAAACAGGAAAAAATAGAATTTCATAGATAGTATGGTTTTAATTGTTCTTTATCACAGAAAACGGCCTTATTTTTGATATATAAATTCACTGAAATCGGTTGTGAAATGATTTTGAGTATAGACATTTCCAAAAGGGTCTGTCGCCTTGATCTCAATTATTGAAGCATTGGATTTTGGGCAATATTTATATAAATGATTTGTCATTTTAAACGAGACAGTATTAAAGTCAGACGGGGTAGGCGGCGTTCTTTTCAATACCTGTACCAGAAATTGATAGACCGCTTTGTCATAATCTGTAAAAGAAATCATTTCTCCGCTTTTCATTCCATCTTCATAAAGTTCGACCTTCCAGTCCTCGTCGGCATTCCAGACATTGGCCACAATATTGCTGCTCATATCGGAGAAGGAGCCGACAGGATACATCCGGATCTGATAGTTTTGTTCAAGAGCGGTGCCTTTGTAATACCAGTTTCTGATATGGTTGCCTGATATGTTGAAAACAGCATAACCGTTTGGAGTACCATCGTGATTGATGGTGCTGTTGTTGCTCCACAAAGCGCCACTGGCGGCACCAATAACATGTTCATAGATGGCTCCTTCTCTCAGTTTTATGTTTTGCTGTAAATGCGAATGTCCCGACATGATATGTACTTCAGCAAAGGGCTCAATCAAATCATAAAACGTTTGACAATTGACCACGTCTTTTCCATTTCGGGTTGGAATATGTACACAAACAATCAGCATATTATCCTTTGATACGTATTTCAGGTCATTTTCCAGCCACAACAATTGCTCTTCTGTAAATCCGACGGAAATAGAGCTTCTTCCTGCATACAGAACATCATCCATGACTACAAAATGGACTTTTCCCCGGTTAAACGAATAATTGGTCGGTCCGAAGGTGTTTTTAAAGTCGCGGTCTGCTATTAAATCGTCGGTGAAACTTTTATTGTGGTCGTGATTTCCGATGGTCTGGAAAATGCTCAATCCAAGATTGCCCATGAACTTTTTCATGGTAGGCAGCAAAGTCATAAAATCAGAGACGATATCTCCCAGACATACACCATAAGCCACATCGTATTTTTTTATTTCCTGCCGGATATCCGGTGCAAATTCTTCATCAAGCCTATTGACGGAATAATCGTCATGCAGGTCTGCCATACAAAAAAAAGCGAAATTCGTTTCAACTCCTTCCGGTAACTTCGTAATTACAAAATCTTTTCGAAAGATGCTGTCATTTTTATCTATCTTTTCATAGAATACAGGTGTATTGCCATTTATGTCAACTTTGTATTCTGCAGGTACCGAATAATAAACAAAAACTGCATTTTCATTTTTTTTCAACTGAAAAACACCTGTTGAATCGGTTAATGTTGTTTGAAATCCATCACTGACTGCGATATTGGATATCGGATTCCCGGTTTCTGCTTCAGTGATCATTCCGACAAGATCCATTCCTGGATTTACCTCTATTTTTTTGACGATGATAGTCTCATCCTTTTCACTGTTACCCCCGTAACACTGTACAAAAGAAAAAGTAATAACGATTGAAATAATAAATCCACCTATTAGCTTTTTTTTCATTTGACGTAAATTGGTTTTTCCTTTTTCGTAAGTGTGAGGCATATCGCTAACTAAAAAAAGACGATCTGCAACAAGAATATCAGCTCCCGAAAATTGAGAATTTTCATAAATATTATTATTTCTTTTAATTAAGGTTTACTAAAAAATCATACTAATCCCAAAAACACTGTGTGGGTAGGTATAAATGTTGAAGTGATGCATCAAAAGATTATTTTCATACGTTCAGAACAGGTCTTCAGCAGATATAAATATCCTTTTTGTAATCCGCTGATTTCCATATATTCGCCATTAAGTAGAACACGCTTAGTCAGCTGCCCGGTAAGATTATAAACCTCTAGAAATTCACCAGGTGTGCCTTTCACCCAGACGCTTTTTCCTGTTTGATAAGCGACCAATTTTTTGGATGATTTTTCAGTATCTATATCTGAAGCGTCTTCAATGGTGATTGTCAAGTCATCGATGGCTAGTCCCCACTGGGTAGTAAGCGGAGTGGAGGTTACTACATTTTGCCCCCAGCGAAGCAGAATTGTCTCATCACAACCTAAATCTATATTGGTAAGTCTGCCTGTTTTTATGGTGCGGTTGGCGTCGGTATTACCATCCATAGGTCTTATCACATTAAGACCTATATTATCAGCTGTCCCGGCACAAGGGGGAATAAAATTCAAAGCTTCCACAGGAATGCCGCCTTCGGGGCTTATGGAGGTATAATAGAAGGGATTTTTCCGGAAAGAAAAGAAGAGTCCACCTGTATTCTTGTTGTATTCTGTGCCCTGCTTCCAGGTCTCGCCTGTATAGGTTACGTTCAGTCCCTTGATTGGTGCTCCGGTATTATTGCGCAGAATGATGCCAAAGTTGGCATATCCGTTTGTACTGCACAAACCCCCCATTGCACGATCCGTATCTGCTGTCCCTCCAAATTGACTTGACATATATCCATAGCTGAAAATACTGGTACCGTAAAAGTAACTGCCATTGTCGGATTTATAAGAATTGGTAGCGTTTTGGCTAGAGCATGCATACCATCCGGTGATGGTTTTTCCGCCCTCGAAAGTATGATACTTAGGTTCTACTGTATTGTTAGTCGCCAGTAATGAATCAAAATTTTGTTCATATGTCCAACCTTTGTCCGATCGGGTAAAGGTTGCCGTGGCGTAAGCGGGCTTGTTGCAGTAGTTTTTGTATAAAGTGTAGTAACACTCTTGCAAATCTGTTAAATCATGGTATGCACTCGTCTCATAGAGGAAAGGGCCTTGGTAGTCTACTTTGTTTAAGGCGCTGAGTACTGCTGTCCAGTCTACAGTTCCCAAACCTTCACATGGCATATAGTGACACTCCGCTTCGCCATTTCCATCGCTGACATGAAGCGATTTTAAACGGCTCCCCAATGCTAGAATCAGTTTCTCTGGATTCTTGATATGGTTGAGGTCAACGATGGAATAAACATCATCGTCCATCATTGACATGATGGAAAGAGTTTCTTCTACGGTGCGGCAAAGCGGCCTTTCGTGAGTAGCATCCTTTAGGATTTCTGGGCCTAACATATTTTCGATAACAATATGTGCACCAATGGAATCCACGCTGGACTTAATTTCCTTAACAGATTTCACAAGACTGTTGATGCGTGACTGCCGTTCATTCAAACCGAGGTAGTAGCTGGGATGGAAAAGAATATATTCTGGTTGTAGGACAGCTACCATCCCGATAGCTTTTTTGTGAAAAGCCACCACTTTTTTTCGAGCTGCATCGTTAGTCAGCGACAGGTCAATGTTAGCACCATATGGCATATGGACAGACCAGACCTTGATGCCTGCATCATCGGCAGATTTTTTGATGCTGGCGATGAGTGTTTTCATTGCTTCGTCTCCAGCTGTAAAGTTTACGTTCGTTTGGCTTGCCTGTAAATTGATGCTTACCTCTATGTAATCAACCCCTACGCTTTTGGCATCAATTAACTTGTCGAGTGTCACGCCGCTAGCCCCCATTGAAACTCCTACTTTTAGTACCCTTGGACTTTCTGCTGATTGTGCGAAACCGCTTAGGGAAAGAAGCAAATAGAACAGAAGGAATCGAATTTTATTCATGGATATTAAGGTTTTAATTGGGGTCTACTGGATAATTAAAACTAACCTCAAAACCCTGTTGGTTGGCGTGATTGTCAATATTAATTTTTCTCTCATTTTCAACAAAGTATTGGATAGTCAGTTTACAATTGTCACAAAAATAGCCCTTCTATACAACTTCATATTCATCACATGGAAGATGCCCTGTCAATGCTTTATATCTTTTCTTTTGTGTTGGATGCCTACATCTTTATTATAGGTATTCCAATCAAACGATCCTATCCTCTCGGCTGTTTGATTTTTCATATCAGAAAGTTTTCTCATATATTCACTCTTCTTTCTTATTTTTTTATTTGGAGCGACGTAATTGTACCATCACTACTCCATGTTGAGCAACCTCAGCTGAGAACTCCGAGTCAAAAACCCCGAGATCTTTTTGTCGCCAGAGGTCACGAACCATGTATTTGCCTGAAATATTCAGATCAGACCATTTAAGTACCACTTTCTGTGTGCCATTATCTTCCAAATTGAAAAGCCCGACCGCTTTCGATCCATCTTCCATATCTTTGGCCATCACACCAATATCTCCCTGTCGGGAAATTACGGTTGCCTGTTTGCCCAAGACATCCTGATTTACTGCCAGCACTTCATCATTAGTCAAAAGACTTAGCGTAAAATCATCCAATTGCGTTAAATCGCAGCCCAACAAAAGTGGAGCGGACAAAAGGCACCATGCGGTCATGTGTGTATATTGTTCGTCGGGTGTTAAACGCGTTGGTCTTGGAGCATCCCACCAACCTACAATTCCTAAAACCATCATGTCCACATCGTTCCAATGTCCGGGGCTGGCAAAGGGCGCCCATTTATCCTGCGTAAAGATCCTTTCTTTCAAACTTGACCATGTGTCTCTTATGTCTTTACCTGTTCTCCAGCAATTGGAAACGGCAGAGAGTTGTTGGATGTTTTTAAAGGGGGTCCTATTGGAAAGACTCAGCACATAATCCCTCCCTGAGGCACGCAACAGGTCAAACATTTCCTTTGTCTCGGGGTATTCATTAGGAGTCCAGTCATACTTGAGATAGTCGAAACCCCATGTTGTCCATTGTTTAACATCCTGAGGTGCAAAACTATACTTACCAATGGCAAAGGGTTCAATTTTTCGGTTCTTGGGTGTTTTTTTCTCATCGGGTGCAAAAGTGCCTTCAGGATTGTTCGCGGAGCCACCAATTCGTCCTTCGTAAGCTTCAATCCAGGGAGTAGAATAAATGCCGATCTTCAGACCCAAGCCATGAACCTCATTGACCAGTCCCTGCATATCCGGAAATTTTTTAAATTCTGGCACTATTGGGCCACCCGGGGTTTCGCGACGTCCCTGCCAGTGATCGTCCAGATTTACATAACTCCAGCCATGATTGATCAGGCCGCTGCTCACCATTGCCTTCGCGTTGGCAGAAACGAGTTCCTGCGAAAGCCTGTCTACATAGATATTAAAGCTGTTCCAGCCCATGGGCGGAGTCAGTACGATCTCCTCTCCTACGATGATTTTAAACTTTCGCGAAGTTTTTCCCAGCTTGTTTTTTGCATAAAGCGTCATCTTATACGTTCCGGGAGTAGAAATGGAGCCTGACATCTGCCCCGTCAGTTTATCCAGTTTCACTCCGGCTGGAAGTTTTTTTGCATCATATGTCATTGGACGATCTCCGGTTACCGGTACAGTGAACAAGATGGGATGCCCGGGACGGACGCCAAAAACCTTGGGTCCGTTAATGTGCGGAATAGGCCCTGCATTTGGTGTGAGAATATAGACATCATTAGATCCATCAGCCAATGCCGCTTCTCCAAAATGAAGCGAAAGACAACATACGAAAAGTACAAAAAATTTTATCTTCATCAGAAGTTTGATTTATTATTAATAAAAAATATCAATTATGCGAAAGTCTACTGGATAATTAAAACGATCCTATCCTCGCGGCTGTTTGATTTTTCATATCAGAAAGTTTTCTCATATATTCACTCTTCTTTCTTATTTTTTTATTTGGAGCGACGTAATTGTACCATCACTACTCCAT
>Ga0209125_1001520_pt1 | contig 21198 bp, 20 predicted proteins | sample BarGraIncub1131A_FD_184503 | JGI IMG/M metagenome (GOLD analysis project Ga0209125, IMG submission 184503) | Arctic peat soil microbial communities from Barrow, Alaska - Barrow Graham LP Incubations 11-31A (SPAdes) (version 2) | ecosystem: Environmental > Terrestrial > Soil > Wetlands > Peat...
TTTGGTCAGTCCGCGAAGGTTGCCACCAGCAGGACCGCCACCGTGCCAAAGGGTGTGGTGATCCAGAACAGCCTGGCTTTCCAGCCGGACTCGCGATCGAACCTTTTTTCCCTGAAGCTGGCTTACAGTTTCTGACACACAGTCCGGTCCTGCCCTGGTTCGACAGAAAGCCGCCAACCCAGAGGTTGGCGGCTTTCTTTGGTCCAAACATTTCAACATGGATGGGAATTCTGTTTGACTTAGTGCAAAGCTAGGGGAGGATGGTCTGCACCACCAGTGCCAGCGTCAGCACGATCATTATCGCGACAGTTCCCCAGGCGACTATGTTGAACAGCTTCGAGTTGACGTATTCCCCCATGAGCTCTTTCTTGTTGATCAGCACCAGCATGAATATCAGCACGAAGGGGAGCAGCGCGCCGTTTACCACCTGGGAGATCAGCATGATGGCGATGAGCGGCGCGTTCGGTATCAGTATGATCAGCGCGCCCAGGGCGATGAGGCCGGTATAGAGCCACATGAACTGCGGGGCGCTTTTGAAGTCGTGGTCGACCCCCGACTCCCATCCCATCGCCTCGCAGACGTAATAGGCGGTCGCCAGCGGCAGGATGGAGGCGGCGAAGAGCGAGGCGTTGGCAAGACCGATGGCAAAGAGTGCCGAGGCGTATTTACCCGCCAGCGGCGCCAGCGACACGGCGGCGTCCTTCGCGTCGTTGATGTGGATGCCGTGCACGAACATGGTGGCGCCGCAGGCGACGATGATGAAGAAGGCCACCACGTCGGTCATGACGCAGCCGACGATGACGTCCAGCCGGCACGCCTTGTAGTTCTCGATCCGGACCCCTTTCTCGACGACGGCGGACTGGATGTAAAACTGCATCCAGGGCGCGATCGTGGTTCCGACCACGCCGACCAGCATCATGAGATACGACGGCTTGAATTCAAACGACGGGGTGACGGTGGCAACCAGGATCTCGCCCCAGGGGGGGTGGGCCAGGACCGCCGAGACGATGTAGGTGAGGTAGATGGTGCAGGCGAACAGGAAGACCTTCTCCACGAACTTGTAGCTCCCCTTTACCACCAGCCACCAGACCAGGAAGGCCCCGATCGGGACCGAAATGTACTTGCTGATGCCGAAGATCTCCATGGCCGAGGCCCAGCCGGCGAACTCCGCGACGGTGTTGCCGAGGTCGGCCAGGACCAGGAACAGCATGAGATAGGCGGTGATCTTGACGCCGAAGTTCTCCCGGATCATGTCGGCGAGCGATTTGCCTGAGACCACCCCCATGCGCGCGCACATCTCCTGCACCACGACGAGGGCGACCGTGATCGGGATCAGGGTCCAAAGCAGCGAATAGCCGAAGGTGGCGCCCGCCACCGAGTAGGTGGCGATGCCGCCCGCGTCGTTGTCGACGTTGGCGGTGATGATCCCCGGGCCGAGCACGGAGAAGAAGAGCAGGATGTTTTTCTTGTTGAGTTTCATGGTCCGATCCTTAAAGCGCAATGGCGCTTGGATGATGTGCATATTTGACAAAGACTTAGAAACGTTAGCCACGGAGGCGCGGAGACAAAGAAAAAATATCGAAACCAAAGCAGGTATTGGCCACAAAAAGGCACAAAAATCACAAAAAAAGTCTTTCTGATCCGTATGATATTTTTGGTACTTGACTTTCTTATGGTACCGGATTTTTTTTGTGTCTTTTGTGCTTTTTTGTGGCTGAATGCTTTTCAGGTTAAAGGATGTTTCTTTGTGCCCTTTGTGGCTCACTTAGCGGCATTTGCCTAGTAGGTCGGGTGCCGCTTGTGCTTCAGCCCGAGCGGCAGGAACCTTTCCAGGATGTCGTCCACGGTCACGATGCCGACCATCTTCTTCTCCTCGTCGAGCACCGGAACTGCGATCAGGTTGTATTTTGCTATGATCTCCAGGATATCCTTGGGGTCGGCGTTGATCGGTACGCTCTTCAGGTTCTCGGTCATGATCTCGGATACCGGGAGCGAGCCGTCCTGAATCAGCAACTCCTTCAGGGAGACCACGCCGAGCGGCCGCTCGTCGGGGTCGAGGACGTAGGCATAGTACACGGTGTCGACCTCGGGCGCCTGGAGCCTCACCTGGTCGAGCGCACCGGCCACGCTCAGCTGCTCGTGGATCGAGATGAAGCTGTTGTTCATCATGCCGCCCGCGCAGTCTTCCTCGTGCTCCAAAAGCTCCTGGATCTCTTCGGCGTCCTCCGCATCCATCAGCCCCAGAAGCTCCTCCGCCTTCTCCGCCGAGAGGTCGGCCAACACGTCCGCGGCCTCGTCCGGCGACATCTCCTCAAGTATGTCGGAGGCGCGCTCGCTGTCGAGCTCGCTGATGACCCGGCTCCTGAGCTCCGGCTCCAGCTCGTGGATCGCCTCTCCGGCGGTCTCGTCATCGAGGGAGGCGAGGACCGTCTGGATGTTCTGCCTCGGGACCCGGGAGATGATGTGGGCCAGGTCGGCCGGGTGCATCTCGCCGATCTGCTCGCGCGCCATGGTCAGGGTGAGCCTGGCCGCGTTCGCCTCCAGATGTCCGACGAACTCCCAGCTGATCTCCCGCTCCGGGATGTCCCTCTGGAACACGCCCCATAACTTCTCGTACCCCATGCGCCGCAGCAGCCCGCGAAAACCGACATCCACCGACATAAGACAGAGCGCATTCTGGTGGCGCCCGAGTTTCAGATCGTTCACCCGGACCACCTTGGCGCCGTTCACGTCGACGATCTGCTTGTCGAGTATGTCGCGCTTGACATGGATCTCGCCGCCGGTCTCACGGTAGCTGACCAGCTCCGCGACGGTGGAGGAGACGGAGATGACCGCAGGGTTGAAGAGCACCACGCGGTCCCAGGGCACCGCGTAGGTTTCGCCGTCGCGCCGGAACAGCACCTGGCTCACGATAGGGAACTCCTTGCCCGGAGTGATTGCCAGATCCAGGACACGGCCGAGCAATTGGCCCGAAGCGTTGGTCAGCGGTTTTTTCAGTACTGCGCTTAAATAGAGCTGTTGTGTCGTCATGATGGTGCACCTCGCGGTTCACCGCGCACCGGGGGACGCCGACGGCGCGGACAGGTGTCCGCCGCCCCGGGTTCCCGGGCTGGTGAGGGGTGTTGCTTTGGCAATGCGTAGGGGAAGGCGGTCTTTAAGCCGCATGCCCCGCTTGGTTGGTCGATTCCGCCACGGGAAACGGCAAGCGACCAAAGCGGGGCAGGGCGGGGGGGCTTTGGGGCTTAACCGTTTGACGACGGCGGAGGGTTATGTGAGCTGCAACTCGGACTGTCCAAAGTGCTAAACTACCTCCATGGCAGGTCCCTGGCGGGACGAAAAAAAGCCGCGGGGAAACCCACGGCCTTGAGAGCGGTCGAAGCGGATTCCCCACTCGTAGATTTTCGGCAGTGCACAACGTAGGTTAAGAAGAAACCAGCTACCTTAAGTAAAGCCTTATGCCGACAATACCTGGTCTACCCATTGGCGTCTTTCGACATTTCTGGGCAGTAGCCTTTGTTTGTGCAAACGCCTCATGCTAACGAGGAATACCTCCATATACTTCTAATGGTGCAATTTGTCAAGTGCATTAGCGGAATCAGGCGCTCGGAAGTGGTTTAAAAATCGGCAATTAGCGGGCACTTACGTGGATGCGGGCCGCAAGCCCGACGCCGGGAATACGCAGCCGGAACCCCTGGTGCGGGTGATGGTGTTTCACAAGATCCAGCCGCCGCCGACGACCCTGTCTCCGTCGTAGAGCACCACTGCCTGGCCGGGGGTGACCGCTTGCTGGCGCTCCAGGAAATCGACCTGCAGCCGCCCGTCGTCCAGCAGTTGTGCCACGCAGGGAAACGGCTGCTGCCGATAGCGGATGCTGCACGAGCCGTGGAAGACCCCGGCCAGCGGGAGATCGGTCCAGGTACACTCCTGAGCGAAGAGCCCGCTGCGAAACAGCTCCTGTCGGGGGCCCACTGCCACCTGCGCCGTTTCCCGGTTGATGGCCGTCACATAAAGCGGCTCTTTCCAGGCGATCCCCAGCCCCCGTCTCTGTCCGACGGTAAAGTTATGGATGCCGCGGTGGCCGCCGAGCCTGTTGCCGCTGGCGTCGACCAGGTCCCCGGGTGACGCGGGGACGCCGCTTTCCTCAAGGAATCGGACGTAGTCGTTGTCCGGGATGAAGCAGATCTCCTGGCTCTCCCTTTTACCGGCAACCGGCAGGTTGAACCGCGCCGCCAACTCGCGTACCTGCGCCTTCTCCAGGCTACCCACCGGGAAGACCGTGCGGGCGAGCTGCTCCTTTTTCATGCCGAAGAGGAAATAGGTCTGGTCCTTTCCGCGGTCGAGCCCCTTGAGCAGCTGGTAGCTCCCGGCGGCGTCCCGTTCGATGCGGGCATAGTGCCCGGTGGCGAGGATGTCGGCCCCGAGTGAGGCCGTCATGTCGAGCAGGATGCCGAACTTGATGCGGTCGTTGCAGCGGGCGCAGGGGTTCGGGGTTCTGCCCGCGGTGTATTCCGCGACGAAGTCGTCCATCACCAGTTCCTTGAAGCGCTGCCGCAGGTCGATCACCTCGAACGGGATGCCGAGGCGCTTGGCGACGCGGGCGGCATCCATTACGTCGTTCAGCGAGCAGCAGGTGCGTCCGCCCGGCTGGGCCGCTTCCGGTCGTTCGTAGAGCTGCAGCGAGACGCCCATCACGTCGTGCCCCTGTTCCTTGAGCAGCGCGGCGCTCACCGAAGAGTCGACCCCACCGCTCATCGCCACCAGGACCCGTTTTTTTTCGTCCGATCTTACCATGTACCCTTATCCGATTAGCGCCATGCGCTAGACAAGCAAATAACCATATGCCACGGAGAACATCTGAGAACTTCGGAGAGATACCTTTAGCTGTACAAATCTAGTCAGGGGGCTGGTGTCCAACGGGTATTACAGGTTTAACCTTATGACGTCAGGTCTTCTCAGATTTACTCAGACTTTCTCCGTGGCAAATGATTTTAGTTTTGATTTTTAGTACCTATCCAGGATGATGTTACTCCTCGCCCTTTTCCAGCGTCAGTACGTAGTGCCCGTCGGACTCCTTGAGGCCGAGGAGCTTGTGACCGTCGGACTTGAGGCTTCTCGGCACGTTCTTTACCGGCTCGCCGTCGTCCAGCAGGAATTCCACGGTCGTTCCCGTTTCGATATCTTCCAGCGCGAGCTTGGCCTTGACGAAGTTGGTCGGGCAGCTGACCCCCCTTAGATCTATGGTTTCCATCACTATCCTCTCTTTTAAGCTGGTTGATGACCGAGACGCATGCAGGAGACGCATGCAATGCGTCTCTACCTTGTGTAATCTGACAGCTTGGGCGCCGCAACTCTCTATTTGCCGATAGTTCCCATCTGTAAACGGCGTTGTGAATTGTCCATTGTCAATCGTCAATTGTCAATTGTTTCAACTGTATTGCGTGTCAATGATCTGGGGCAAAATGGCCTGATCCAGAACATAGTCGGGGAAGTCGAGCCGCAGATGGTCGAGTAGCGACGCGCACCCCTCGCGCAGGATGATGTCGCCAATCCGGACCCTGCCCGACCCCTCGGCCTTCTCCAGGTACCAGGCGAGGACGGAGCTGATGAACTCGACTACGCGCTCCTCCGGCAGGAAGCTGGCGTACAGGGTCCCTACCAGTGGGCGCCTGCCCCATTTGCCGCCGATCCGGACCGAGTACCCCCGCTTGACGGTTTTCCAGGCGGAGGTGGGGCAGACTTTGACGCAATCGCCGCAGTAGATGCATCGGTCGGCAGCGAAGACCGGCTTGCCGTCCGCGCCCATGCTGACTGCACCTTCGGTGCACGATTTGGCGCACAGGCCGCAGCTTATGCACTCCTCTGCATGAAGCTCGGGCCAGATGGCTCCCTGAAAACCGACGTCGTTGATGGCGGATTTGGGGCAGTCGAAGGGACAACCGGCGAAACCGACCTTGAATTTGTGGTGACCGGTTACCGTGCCGAACAGCTTTTCATCGACCTCGATGGCCGACTTCTGGGTGTCCACCAGGCCGTTGGGGTTGTACTCGCAGCCGCCGCAGGCGGTGGGCACCCGGACCCGCGCGCCGCACGAGGCGATCTTCTGCTGGTCCTCACCGAGTTCCGCAACTACCGAGTCGAAATCGGCAAAGTTGATGTTGATCAGTTCTATCGACTGGCGCACCGAGAGGTGCACGAATCCCTTGCCGTATTTCTGCGCGACCGCGGCGATCCTGGAGAGCCGGTCGACCGACATCCGGCCACCCGGAACCCGCAGCCGAACGGTGAAGAGGTCCTTGCCGCGCTCCTTGATGAAGCCGCCGGCCTTGAGGTTTTTCAGATCAATTTTTACGTCTGCCACGATTGCGCTCCTTGAACGTGAATGGTGAATGGTGAAAAGACGTGAATGGTGAATGGTGAATGGTGAATCGAACGAACCTGAACCCAGTTATCGGTGAGCGTTTGAAGAGTAACGCCTTCCACGATTTTGCCGTTATTCACCATTCACGGTTTTTATGATCTTTACCGGCTGCACCACTCCCTCGCTGATCCTGAACGCCTTGGCGACCGGGGCCTCCCGGTCCAGAAGCGATACGATCAGGTGGCACACCTTGGGGGTCAGCGCCAGCCGGATATCCTCCTGCGAGGGGCGGGCCGGCGACTCGGGGTGGGAGTGATAGATTGCCACCATCTCCTCTCCGGCTGCGCGCAGCGCCTTTGCCACGGCGAACTGCTCTTTCGGATCCATCATGAAATGCTGGTGGCTGGCGTCGGTGTTGGTCATTGGGTAGTGGCTTAGCACCGCGGTGCCGCTCCCTCCGAGGATGCCGCAGACCTCCAGCGGGAAGCCGTCCCGGGCGTGGGCGATGATTGCCTGGTGGATTTTTTCGGGGATCTTCAGCATGTCAGTTTCCCAGATCGCAGACGGTGACCGCGTCGATCTCGTCCCGCAGCGCCGTGATGGTCGGATTGTCCCCGCAGATCGGGCAGTTCGGGTTCTTCTTGACCGGGATCTCACGAAACCGCATACGCAGGGCGCTGTAGGTGAGGAGCCGGCCGGACAGAAGGTCTCCGGCTCCGAGCAGGAACTTGATCGCCTCGGTCGCCTGCAGGGTGCCGAGCACGCCGGGGAGCACGCCGATGACTCCCGCCTGGGAACAGCTGGGGATGGCGTCCTTTGGGGGAGGCTCGGGGAAGATGCAGCGGTAGCAGGCCGATTCGCCCGGGGTTATCGTCATGGTCTGGCCGTCGAACTGGAGGATGCCGCCGTGGGAATAGGGCTTGCCGGCCAGCACGCAGGCGTCGTTGATGAGGAACTTGGCGGCGAAGTTGTCGGTCCCGTCGATGATGAAATCGTAATCGGCGACCAGCGCCGCGATGTTGTCGGCGGTCACCCAGGCCTCGTGGGCTATCACGGTGATTTCCGGGTTGATGGCGAGCATCTTCTCCTTGGCGGAGAGCACCTTCGCCTTGCCGATGTCGGCGGTGAAATGAATCACCTGGCGCTGCAGGTTGGAGAGGTCGACCTGGTCGGCGTCGGCGATGCCGATGGTGCCGACGCCGGCTGCGGCGAGGTAGAGGGCGATTGGCGAGCCGAGCCCGCCCGCGCCGATGATCAGCACCTTGCCGTCCAGCAGTTTCTTCTGCCCCTTGCCGCCCACCTCCTTGAGGAGTATGTGGCGCGAATAGCGGGTTATCTGGTCCTCGGTCAGCTTCACAGCGCACCTCCGCCCATGAAGTAGAGAAACTCCACCGTATCGCCGTCCTTAACCGTTGCCCCTTCGAAATCGCCGCGATCCAGAATGTCGCCGTTGAGTTCGACGCTGACGTAATCCCGCTGTGCCACCTTGAGCGCTTCCAGCAGCTGAGCTACGGAGAGCGGACCTTGCTGCGCGAGGCTGGCGGGTTTGCCATTGACTGTAAGATTCATGCTGTTCACTCCTGATGCATCATAGTTTGGTTTATATCATACAGAGGCCATTTCTTACAGTTTGTCCAAGGCCGCGGCAAAGTCTTCCAGGATGTCGTCGATGTCCTCGATCCCCACGGAAACCCTGACCAGCTCTTCGCTCACCCCCATGAGGGCCTTTACCTCGGCGTCGTAGTCGGCGCAGATGGTGCTGGCCGGATGGATCACGAGTGTCTTGGTGTCGCCGATGTTGGCGAGGTTCTTAGCCAGGCGCAGTCCGTTGATCAGCCGAAAGGCGCTCGCCTTGTCGGCGAGGCCGAAGGTGAGAACGCCGCCGAAGCGCCCCTTGAACTGGCGCTTGGCCACCTCGAAGAAGGGGGAGCCCGGGAGCCCCGGGTAGTTGACCCAGCAAACCTTTTCGTGGGCAGCGAGGAACTGGGCCAGCCTCAACGCGTTGCAACAGTGTCGCTCCATCCTCAAGGCGAGCGTTTCCAGCCCTTCGCCCAGCAAAAAGGAGTTGAGCGGCGCGGCGCAGGCGCCGAAATCCTTGTGGATCAGCTTGCGGGCCCGCGCCGTGAAGGCGAAGTTCCGGTACTTCCGGTAGAATGGCGCGAAGTGCGGGAATTTGTCGCTACTCCAGTCGAAGCTGCCGCAGTCGACGATGGCCCCGCCGATGGAGTTGGCTGTGCCGTTGATGAACTTGCTGGTCGAGTGGATGATGAGGTCGGCACCGAGCTCCTTCACCCGGGCCAGGTACGGGGTGGAAACGGTGGCATCCACCATGAGCGGAATGCCGTGCTTGCTGGCGATCCCGGCGAAGGCGGCGATGTCGGGAACGTCCATCTTGGGGTTGCCGATGGTCTCGACGAAGATCAGCCGGGTCGCATCGCTGACGGCGGCTTCCAGCGCGCCGAGATCGGTCGGGTCCACGAACCGTGCGGTGATCCCGTAGTTGGCAAGGGTATCACGAAACAGCGAATAGGTGCCGCCGAAGAGCGACGAGGAGGAGAGGATCTCGTCGCCGCTTCTCACGATCGTCATCACGGCCGTGGTGATGGCAGCCATGCCCGAGGCCGTGACGATGGTCGCGATGCCGTCCTCTATGACGGTGAGCCTGCGTTCCAGGCTTTCCAGGGTCGGATTGCCGATCCGCGTGTAGACCTGACCGATCGCCCTTCCCTTGAAGATATCCTCAAGCTCCTCGGCGCTTGCGTAGGCAAATGCCGATGCCTGGACGATCGGCGCCTTGGTTGCTCCGGAGGGCCCCGGCGTGGTTCCGCCATGCACCAAAAGGGTATCGAATCTCAAGCGGCTTTCCGTCTCTCCCACAAAACCCCCATAAAAAATGTTACGCACTTACTGCAGTGAGATTACTCCTCCGCTGGCCGCATCCGGGACTGCACGGATTCTATCGGCTGATCGAGTGGCTAGACAATAATTTTAATAAGCTTTTTTGTCAAGAAATAAAATAAGGCATAATACAGGGCTATGGTGTGCAATGCTTTTGGCTCGTGTGCGGGGCAGGGCGGGCCGCTGCGAGGAGGCTACGCTTGCCGCAGTCGGCTTTGTGCTGGGGAAAATATATATCCGTATCAGGATGTTGCAAACGTTTGCATCAATCTGGTCAATTAATAAAAATCACTTTCAAAAATATTCTTGACAGTATTGGTTGGCAATGGTAAACCTTAATCCACTTGATCGATGGGGTAAACGAAATGGTTTCGGAGAAGACGCAAATACGGCTGGAAAACAGGAGATCGCCCAGAAACACTATTACCGCCCCATCGACAAGAAGGTAGCAGCGAAGTATGCCAGGCAGTTTCCGAAGCTCAAACTAGTCACCATTGACGACACCTTTGGCGGCTGGTCCAAGGCACAGAAGACCCACTTCTCCGATGGCGGCGTCTTCGATCAGATTTACGGCGGCGCCCGGTAAAATGGTGCCGCAAGGGAGGGCCCATGGGCTCGTTTGGTAAAAAAAACAGCGTCCTGCCCGGTTTTGGTCCGGCGCTCGGCTACACCATCTTTTACCTGAGCATCATCGTGCTCATCCCTTTGTCGGCGCTCTTTTTCAAGACCGCGACCCTTACCTGGGATCAGTTTCTGGTGGCCGTCTCCGCTCCGCGCGTGCTCGCCTCGTATCGCGTCACCTTTGGGTCCGCCCTGCTCGCAGCCTCCGTCAACGCCGTCTTCGGCGTCCTGGTCGCCTGGGTGCTGGTGCGCTACCGGTTCCCCGGCAAGAAGCTGATCGACGCACTGGTGGATCTCCCCTTCGCGCTCCCGACCGCCGTGGCCGGCATAACCCTGGCCAGCGTGTATTCTCCCAACGGCTGGCTGGGACGCTTCCTGGAGCCCCACGGCATCAAGGTAGCCTTCACCCCGCTCGGCATCCTGGTCGCCATGATTTTCATCGGCCTTCCCTTCGTGGTCCGCACCGTCCAGCCGGTATTGGAGGAACTGGACCAGGAGATCGAGGAGGCCGCCTCCTGCCTCGGGGCGAACCGCTGGCAGACCTTCTGCCGGGTAATCTTCCCGACCATGCTCCCCGCGATGCTGACCGGCTTTGCCCTCGCCTTCGCCCGTGCCGTTGGGGAGTACGGCTCGATCATCTTCATCGCCGGCAACATGCCGATGGTGTCGGAGATCACCCCGCTGCTCATCATCACCAAGCTTGAGCAGTATGACTATGCGGGGGCCACCGCGATCGCAACTGTCATGCTTATCGCCTCCTTTGTGCTGCTTCTCTCCATCAACCTGCTCCAGAAGTGGAGCAGACGCAGTTGCAATTAACAACAATTGACAATTGACAATTGACAATGAAAGCATAAGAAAGTTGCAATTGACAATGGACAACACTGACAAGCGAACGCATGCAATGCGTTCCTACCATGACAAACGAGACGCATGCAATGTGTCTCTACAAAATTTCAACATTGTCAATTGTCCATTGTCAATTGTCAATTGGGGTCCCCGATGTCTGTCTCCAAAGGCTTTCACAAGAACGGTGAGAAGAACGGCTCGAAGGTCTCTGAGCCCGCAGCGGTGCGCTTGCTGCTGATCGCGGCCGCGCTCGGCTTTCTGGCGCTATTCCTGCTCCTGCCACTGGCCGCGGTGTTCGTCCAGGCCTTCGACAAGGGATGGGAGGCCTACCTCGCCGCCCTGCACGAGCCGGATACGCTCTCTGCCATCTGGCTTACGCTCGTGACCGCCGCCTTCTGCGTCCCGATCAACCTGTTCTTCGGGATCGTCGCTGCCTGGGCCATCGCCAAATTCAGCTTTCCCGGCAAGAGCCTGCTGATCACGCTGATCGACCTCCCTTTTTCCGTGTCGCCGGTGGTCTCGGGGCTCATCTACGTGCTCATCTTCGGCCTGCAGGGGTGGCTCGGCCCCTGGCTGCAGGCCCACGACATCAAGATCATCTTCGCCGTCCCGGGGATCGTCCTCGCCACGGTCTTCGTCACCTTCCCGTTCGTCGCGCGCGAACTGATCCCGCTCATGGAGTCGCAGGGGCGCGAGGAAGAGGAGGCGGCGCTCACCCTCGGCGCCAGCGGCCTGCAGACCTTCTTCCGGGTCACCTTCCCGAACATCAAATGGGGGGTCCTTTACGGGGTGATCCTCTGTAACGCCAGGGCCATGGGGGAGTTCGGCGCGGTCTCGGTCGTCTCCGGCCACGTGCGGGGCTCGACCAACACCATCCCGCTCCAGGTTGAGATCCTCTACAACGAGTACAGCTACGCGGCGGCCTTTGCCGTCGCCTCCCTCCTCGCCCTTTTGGCCCTGGTGACCCTCGCCATCAAGACGGTCGCGGAGTGGAAAATGCGGCAGGGGCTGTCCATTACGGAAAATGAAAGGTAGACTACATGAGCATTGATATTGAAGGTGTCAGCAAGAACTTCGGCGCGTTTGCAGCGCTCAGCAACGTCGACCTGACGGTTCCCTCGGGGGAACTGGTCGCCCTTTTGGGGCCGTCCGGCTCCGGCAAGACCTCGCTTTTGCGCATCATCGCCGGGCTTGAGACGCCGGACAGCGGCAGGATCCTCTTCAACGGCGAGGAGGCGACCAGACGCCATGTCCGGGAGCGCCAGGTCGGTTTCGTGTTCCAGCATTACGCCCTGTTCCGGCACATGACGGTGTTCGACAACATCGCCTTCGGTCTGACGGTGAAGCCGAAAAAAAGCCGCCCCGGCAAGGCGGAGATCCGCGACAAGGTGCTGACGCTGCTGAAGCTGATCCAGCTGGAGCAGCTCGCCGACCGGTACCCCGCCCAGCTCTCCGGCGGGCAGCGGCAGCGGGTGGCGCTCGCCCGCGCGCTCGCGGTGGAGCCGCAGGTGCTCCTCCTCGACGAACCGTTCGGCGCCCTCGACGCCAAGGTCCGCGTCGAGCTGCGGCGCTGGCTCAGGCGCCTGCATGACGAGATCCACGTGACGAGCGTCTTCGTCACCCACGACCAGGAGGAGGCGCTCGAGGTCGCGGACCGCATCGTCGTCATGAACAAGGGGCGCATCGAGCAGCAGGGGACTCCGTCGGAGGTGTACGACCGGCCGGCGACGCCGTTTGTCTACGACTTCCTCGGCAACGTGAACCTGTTCCAGGGGAGGGTCCACAAAGGGAAGGCCCAGATGGGGGGGATGGAGCTCTCCTCGCCCGAGCATGCCGCAACCTCCGATGCTCCGGCAATCGGCTATGTCCGCTCCCACGACATCGAGATCGAACGGCTCTCCCTCGACTCCAGCTCCATCGAGGCGGAGGTCCGCTACATCCTGGCGGTGGGCCCGCTGGTGCGGATCGACCTGGCGCTCTCGGGGGGGGGCGGCGCCATCGAGGTCGATCTCTCCCGGGACGTGGCAGACAAGCTCAACCTGCAGATCGGCGAGAAGGTGTTCGCCCGGCCGCGCAAGGTGCGGGTGTTCACCGACGATTACCAGATCTAGGAGTCTGCCGGGCAGCGCGGGTAATAACACAGTGCATCGATCAACAACCGTTAAAAAATACTTGACAGCTTTACAGGATAAATATAAAGATACAGAAAGCAGCGTGTTAAGAGCTATCCGGGGCTCTCCAGGGAGAAGCGCCGGCCGAGGATACCGGTGTCGCGTTCACACCGGGCCGGTCACGCCGCACCGCATCGACGCATCGCGCCAAGCTGCCATATTGGTAACCACCATAAATTGAAAGGAGAATATCGCCATGTCCCGCATCTACGAAGACAATTCCCAATCTATCGGCAATACCCCGCTCGTGCGACTGAACCATGTCACCAAGGGGGCTCAGGCAACGGTCCTCGCCAAGGTCGAGGGGCGCAACCCTGCCTACTCCGTCAAGTGCCGGATCGGCGCCAACATGATCTGGGATGCCGAGGAGCGCGGAGTGCTGAAGCCGGGGGTGGAGATCGTCGAGCCTACCAGCGGCAACACCGGGATTGCGCTCGCCTACGTGGCGGCGGCGCGCGGCTACAAGCTCACCCTCACCATGCCGGAGACCATGAGCATCGAGCGCCGTCGCGTGCTTGCGGCCCTGGGCGCCCACCTGATCCTCACCCCCGGCTCTGCCGGGATGAAGGGGGCCGTGACAAAGGCCGAGGAGATCGCCGCATCGGATCCGGCGCGCTACTTCCTGCCGCAGCAGTTCAAGAACCCGGCCAACCCCGCGATCCACGAGAAGACGACCGGCCCGGAAATCTGGAACGACACGGACGGCGCCGTGGACGTGATCGTCTCCGGTGTCGGCACCGGCGGGACCCTCACCGGCATCTCCCGCTATCTGAAGAGCAAGGGGAAAAAAATCATCTCCGTGGCCGTTGAGCCCAAGGAAAGCCCGGTCATCACCCAGAAGCTCGCCGGCCAGGAATTGAGGCCCGGCCCGCACAAGATCCAGGGGATCGGCGCCGGCTTCATTCCCGACACCCTTGATCTCTCCCTGGTGGACCGGGTGGAGCAGGTGGACAGCAACGAGGCGCTCGCCTTCGCCAAGCGCCTGACCCGCGAAGAGGGGCTTCTGGTCGGTATTTCCAGCGGCGCGGCGGTGGCTGCCGCGGTACGGCTGGCGAACCTGCCGGAATTCGCCGGCAAGACCATCGTGGTGATCCTCCCCGACCTGGCGGAGCGCTACCTTTCCACGGCGCTCTTCGACGAGGCCTGATCGGACCGGTAACGCGGAAGAACGAAAGAAGGACAGAGGCCCCGGAAATCTTTTCCGGGGCCTCTGTTTGTTGCGCAGGCGAACCGCCTTGTCGGTCATGGCACGTGGCGATTGTGCCCCTACAGGAATCCAGTTCTTCGGGTTATCGGGCGTTGATGCACGACGAAGGGTTGACAGCCAAGCGGATCTGCGGGTAAACTGCCCGGCTGGAGGAGGAGCATGACCATAAACGGCAAGGCATACCTCACGGTAAAGGGGCGCATCTGCACCAGGCCGTTCTTCGCCCTTTTGTTCCTGTCGCTGGTCGGCCTCTTCTTCATCGTCGTCAGGTTCGCCAAGGGGATCGGCGCCGTTTCGAACCTGAGCGACGGCTACCCCTGGGGGATCTGGGTCGCCTATGACGTCGCGATCGGCACCGCCATCGCCTGCGGCGGCTACGCGGTCGCCGTGCTGATCTACATCCGCAACCGCTGGCAGTACCACCCGCTCATCAGGTCCGCCATCCTCACCAGCCTGTTCGGTTCCTGTCTGGCCGCATTTTCCGTCGTGGTCGACATCGGCCGACCCTGGAACGCCTACGGCTTCTTCGTGCCGACGCGCTGGCAGCCGACCTCGGCCATGTTCGAGCTGGGACTCGGCATCATCGGGTACTGCGTGGCACAGTGCATCGAGTTTCTTCCCTCCCTCCTGAGCGCCCTCGAGCGCGGCGGCCCCAGTCTGCTGCGCCGGGCCGCGTTGCGCCTCCAGCCGCGGCTCAGGTCCGGTGACGGCTCGCCGGAGGGGGCTGCGCCCTGGTTCCGAGCCAGGCTGAACAGTGCCCTGCTCTGCATCGTGTTGCTCGGCATCGTGCTCCCTACCATGCACCAGTCTGCGCTCGGCTCACTGATGCTGATCGCCTCGACCAAACTGCACCCGCTCTGGCATACCGGTTTTCTGCCGCTGCTCTTTCTGATCAACTGCATCTACATCGGGTATGCCATGGTGATCCTGGAATCGATCGTCTCTTCGCTGGTACTGGAGCGGGCATACGAATGCGAGGAACTGTCAGGTCTGGCGCGCCTGATACCCTGGCTGACGGCCGCCTGGCTCGCGGTCCGGGTGGGGGACCTGGTGCAGCGGGACCAGCTCTCCGCGGTTTTTCACGGTGATTTTTACTCGGGCTTCTTTCTCGCCGAGTTCTTTCTCATGGCCATCGGCTCCGTTCCGCTCTTCAGCCGCGAGCAGAGGCGTTCTCCCCGCTCGCTCTTCATCTCGGCAGCCCTGATGCTTCTGGGCGGGGGGCTGTACCGGTTCAACGTCTACCTGATCGGCTTCAATCCTGGCACCGGCTGGCACTACTTCCCCTCGTTCGCCGAGGTGATGATTTCGGTGGGGATCGTGGCGCTGGAGATCCTCGGTTATCAGCTGCTGATCAAGGTCCTGCCGGTGTTCCCGAAGCCGGCGCAGATCGCATCGTAACAGCGTGGCTTTGCCTGGCTTAAGGAATGGAAACATTTAAGAAGCAGTGCCGTTGTATGGTTACCTGGCCAAGAATTGAAATATTGCATTGAGAAATAGCTTTTGATAGGATGAAAATGAATTTACTGCTTGGTTATCCGCACAGTGAGGTGGTTTGATTGGAAAAAGGACGCTATCTAATAGCTCTTTCGCTTTTGTCATGTTTGTTCCTGTTTTCCTTTTCACAGTCTGTGTCTGCCCAGCCGCCAGCCATTAGCACTCTGGAAGGGCTCGTGGTCGGTGTGACGGAGGGTGATCGTATAACGGTCAACTCATTCGGGACAGAAATCATTGTCCAGCTTTATGGAGTTGCCGCGCCCCAGACCGCAAAGGTCGACAAGTTCAGCGGATGGTACAAGGCAGGACAGCCTTATGCTGAGGATGCCTTCCGTGCTTTGTCGATCAAGGTGCTGCATCAACAGGTGAAGTTAGAGATCCGCAGGACCATTGTCTTCAATAAGGATCATAAGCAGCTGGCGCTCGCCGTCGTCTATCTGGATGGCCGGGACATCAATCGGGAAATGATTTCCGAGGGGCGGGCCTGGGCATTCAGGAAGTTTACCGACAAGGCGGACCTTTTCGAATATCTGGCAGCCGAAAGACATGCGCGTGCCAGGAGGCACGGACTCTGGCAGCAGGAAAGCCCCCAGCCGCCCTGGGAGTTCAAACCCCAACTGAGGCTCAGGACAAACGCCAACTAGCTTGACGTGGGTTGCCACGGCAAAACAAAAAGAAAGATTAGAAAGAGCCTGGTTTGTTTTTTTGCCGAACGAAAAGGTGCAGCTCCGTAGAGACGCATTGCATGCGTCTCTACGGAGGCGGCGCTGCGGTGGGAGGCGCTGCCGGGCGCGGATCGGCGCTTTTTCAGCGCCGCGACTCAAGCTCCAAAAGGCTCGCCTTGATAGCCAAACCGCCGGCATAACCCCCGAGGCTGCCGTCGTGCCTCACCACCCGGTGACAGGGGACTATTATCGCGATCGGATTGCGTCCGTTCGCGGTTCCCGTCGCCCTCACCGCCGACGGCTGCCCCAGTTCCCTTGCCTGTTCCCGGTAACTTATGGTCGCTCCGAAAGGAATGCCCCGCAGCGCTTCCCAGGCTCTTTTCTGGAATTCGGTTCCCTGCAGGGCGATGGGGACGGTAAAGGACCTCCGCTTTCCGCCGAAATATTCAAGCAACTCCGCCTTTGCCAGACCTATGACGGAGTTTTCCTGCTCAATCAGATCATCGACTCCCAACCGTTTCTGACAGGCTTGCTGGTTCTGATCGAAACCGAGACCTAGCAGCGCTTCCTCACTCGCGATAAAATGAAGCTTCCCTACCGGACTCATCCATGCAAATCGGTATGCTCTCACAGCTTGCTCCTTTCCGCTCCCTTTGACTGTGCGGTTTTGTGCCTTGCCGAACAGATCGCCCTGCAGCCGATGCCGGTTGTCGTGACCCCGAAATAGCAGCGTCCGTCATGGCGGGGATCCCTGGAACTCAGGGCTCCGTATCCATATCCAAATGCTCCTGTTCCATGACTGTCAGAATACGGGAAAACCATCTCCGCTGCCAGCCATTTCCGGCCCCTCCCTGTCCGCAGGGAGGGGCCCGTACGGTCAGACTGCCATCCCTCTCAGCCAAAGCGGACTCCGCGGCGCTAATGACAATCCGAAGAGCTGACCGTGGATCACTGCATTCCAGCGCGACCCGGTTAAGGTTCGAACGGCTTCCATCCTCTACTTGGCTGAATCCGGGTCCCCCGTCCGACGCAGGTAATGGCAACTCCAAGGCGGGACGCGCCTGAATTCCATTGTGGTGGCCGCTACTTAGTCAGGCCTGCCTTATACATTTTAAGATGTGAAAACGGTCCGGAATATGTTACGATCTGCCGATTTTAATTATGTGGAAGCAATAATAAGTCGCCTTTATGGATCGAGTAATCCATCTCTGAGGCAAAATTACTGCCCGCATACGACAAAACGATCCGACAAAACCGTGAACATTCTCTCCTGGATACAGCCGGCAACAGCTCCTCTTCCCCTGTCTGCAGGGGGAAATGATTACGCTCGCCTTATCGTCGAAAATCTCCCCTACCTGGAAAAGCAGTGCCGCAGGGCCGTTTCCCGGTATGCCGATGGTGCTGGCGCCGGCTACGGCGGCGATTTCTCCCCAGGTGGCGCATCCTGCGACAACGAGGCGGACGAGCTGCTAAACGAACTGCTCGACCACCTGAAGGCCGACGACTTCAGGGTGCTCCGGCAGTTTCAGGGGAAGGCGAAGCTTACCACCTACCTCACCACCATCATTGCCAATCTGGTCGTCGATCTGGTCCGGAAAAAGAAGGGGAGAAGCAGGGTCAGGGAGCGTGCCAGGGAGCTGGGGGAGGTCGCCGAACGCCTCTATGATGCGGTTTACGTGCGCGGCCATTCCCTCGGCGAGGCGCACGGTTTTCTCGAGGCCACCTGGGGAATCACGGCAGGTCACGCGGAGCTCAGCGTCATGCTGGAGCGGATGCGGGGACGCGAAGCCCATCTGGAGTGTGCCGGAGAGTGCTGGCCTTGCGCCGGGAAGGAGATCGTGACCGAGGAGGGAATTGAGATCGCAATCCCCGACCCGGCCCGGTCTGCCGAGCAGATGCTGGCGGACGACCATAGGGAGCGGCTCTCCCGGCGGGTCCTGGAGCAGGTACTGGGGGAGCTGTCCGGCGAGGACCAGTTTATCCTCTCCCTTCGCTTTCCGGCCGATGAGGGCGTGGAGCAGAGGGGGAACCGGGAGATCGCCGGGATCCTGGGACTGTCCGAGAAGGCGGTGGACAACCGGATCAGGCGCATGCTTGCCCGCTGCCGGGAAACCATCCTCAGGCAGGGGCTTTCCCTGGACGACCTGATCGGGGCGGGGAAATAACGAGGGGTGTCCGTCAAACAATCCATGGACAATTTCCGTGAAAAAAACGATAAAGGTGCCGCGCCCACCGCACTTCGGGACGCGGTGATCGGAAGAGCACTGGCAGGGAGGCTATCGGCCGGGGAGGGAAGCTGCCCTTCGGCCGGCGAGTTGGCCCTTCTGATCGACGGCGTCCTGGAGGGTGCGGAGCGGGACCGACTCCTGGGCCATCTGGCTTGCTGCGGGAGGTGCCGCGAGATGTTCGTCACCGTCCGGGAGCTGGAGAGGGAGGAGTTCACGGGCATCTCCCGCCGTAGCCGGTTCATTGTCTCCTCCCTGGCGGCGACCGCCGTGCTGGCTCTCCTGGCCATCAGGCTCGCGCCGGGGTGGGGGCAGCCTGCCCGGCCCGAAATGGCGCGAAAAGAGACGGCCACCTCTCCCCGTGTCGCCCTGGCGCCGCTCGCCCCCCCCCCGGTGGCCACCCTTCAACCGCCCGAGGCGGGGAGCGATTCTCGTGTCGAGACGGGCGTCACGGCGCAGCAACTAAATGAGCCGCTCGAGCTCCTGACCGCGGAGGAGGCGGCGGGGCCGACCGCCAAAGTCTACGGTTTCGCCGCCCGGGAGCGCTCCGACGGGCCAGCAATTGTCATCGACACCCCCCGGCAGGACGGGGAGGAGACCGCCGTCACCAGGCTGCGGATAAAATTCGTCCCGCGTCAGGGAAACCGCGTCGATCTGGCGACGCTCAAGGTTGAATGCCTGAAGGAGACGCCCATCGACCTCACCCCGCGGATCAAACCGTACCTGACAGATAGCGGAATCAGCGTGAAGAGGGTCAGGGCCCCGGCTGGGGTCTACCGGATTCGGGTGACTGTCGCCGACTACCTGGGGCGTTTGTCCGAGAAGGAGTTTGCCCTCAACGTGTCAGGCTCCTTCTGAAATTGCCGGGGAGCCCGAGCACAACCAGCATCCCGGTTGAGGAGAACAGAAGTGGCGGATTGCTTGATGACGAAATTGAGAGGACACATGCAGAAGGCTGTTTCCCCATTCCGTTTCCTGCGCCTGATGGCGGCCGGCGGCGCCATTCTCGTCGTGACGGCCACCGCTGTCCAGGCCGTCAGCTCCCTCCCCCCCGACCACCCGAGGTACCTGGCAATCAAAAGGGTCTACGACAACATCGCCCGGGCCTTCGGCGATGGGCGGCAGCCGCCACGGCTGGTGGTGAGCCCGGAGGGGGCACAGCCGCGGATGATCGTCGCCTGGTCCGAGATGGGGAGCGGCGGGAACCTCGGGATAACCGGTAGCCTGGGAGATGCGCTTGAGGGGTACATCGCCGTCGAGGAGCGGATCTTCGAGCTGTTCGACCGGTCGGAGGGCGACCTTGAGGGGGCGCTCGCCTTCATCGTGGGCCATGAGCTCGCCCACTACTACCTGCGCCACGGCTGGGTCGGCGATTTCGGCAACTCCTTCGCCTCCCTCGATGTGGGGAAGAAGATGCAGAAGGCGGCAAGCCTCGACGAGGTGATCCGGCGCGAGACCGAGGCGGACTACTTCGGCGGCTTCTACGGCTACCTGGCGGGATACGACACCATGGGGAGCGCGCCGCAGACCATTGACCTCCTTTACGCGCAGTACCAACTGCCGGATAAGGTTCCCAATTACCCGACGCGGCTGGAGCGCAAGGCGATCGCCGAGCGGGCCGGGGCAAACCTGCGCAAGATGATCCCGGTGTTCGAGGGGGCCAACCGCCTCCTAGTCCTCGGGAAATACCAGGAGGCGGCCAGGCTCTACGACCAGCTCGCCAGCGCCTTTCCGAGCCGGGAGATGTTCAACAACGCCGGGGTGGCCTACGCCCTGGAGGCGCTGCGCCTGTTCCGGCCCGGGACGCTGCGCTTCGCCTACCCTTTCGAGTTCGACGCCGAGACCCGCCTGCGCGGCAAAGGAGGCAGGGCGAAGGGGATCGACCGGGATGCGGAGCGGCGCGACCGCCTGCTCCACGAGGCGGCCGACGCCTTCGACAAGGCGCTCCAGCGGGACCGGGAGTATGCGGTCGCCAAGGTGAACCTGGCCGCGGTGAATTCCATCCTGGGGGACCACGACACGGCGCTGGTCCTTGCCAACCAGGCCCTGGAGCTGGCCAAGAGGGAGGGGGAGGGACTCACCCTGGCCAATGCCCTGGTGGCGCGCGCGATTGCCTATGCAACGGGGGGGAACCCGGAGCGGGCGCAGGTCGATTTCGCAGCGGCGCGCAACTCGGGGAGCCGGCTGGCCGCACTGAACCTGGCGCTGGCGGGGGAAAAGGGAAGCTTGCCGGCTGCGGTGGAGCGGCAGCCACCCCCCGGGGAGGAAATCATCGCCGGCTTTTCTCCCCGCACCCCTTTCCCAAAGGATAAGGAGACGACCAGTTTCACCCTCCAGGGTGCGGCGGGTGATGAGCCGGCACTCACCCTGCTGGCCCGCAAAGGAGAGGGTTGGGAGCGGACCCTGGCTGTCACCGGCAGGCGTTTGGTGAGCGTCGTCGCCACCGGCCGCGGGTATGCCGGTGAGAGCGTCCGGGGGATCCGGGTCGGCGCCACCTTGGCCTCCCTGCAGGAGAAGTACGGCGAACCGGCGCGGACGGTACCGGCGCGCCAGGCGACCTGGCACATTTACCAGAAAAGCGGCATCGCCCTCGACCCGGCGCAGCGGGTGGCTGGGTGGCTTGTTTTCTCGACCGAATGATTGTATCTTCGGGGGAATTTTCCCCCCTGTCCGTCTCAATAGAAGAGAGGCACCGTAATGCATCACTTTT
>Ga0209125_1001521_pt1 | contig 21196 bp, 16 predicted proteins | sample BarGraIncub1131A_FD_184503 | JGI IMG/M metagenome (GOLD analysis project Ga0209125, IMG submission 184503) | Arctic peat soil microbial communities from Barrow, Alaska - Barrow Graham LP Incubations 11-31A (SPAdes) (version 2) | ecosystem: Environmental > Terrestrial > Soil > Wetlands > Peat...
AGGCATTGACTTCAAGGCTGGTGTCATTTACAGACCTGTTCCTGAACTCAGACTTGGGTTGTCTTATCGTACAGGCACCTATTATGCCTTGACAGACGTGTTCAATGCATCGATGGCTTCCTGGGGTTTCAGCAATCCGGATCCTACGTACGAAGGTAGCGAAAATTATGTGGACTATAGGTTGAAAACACCTTGGCAATTAACCTTGAGCGCTGCTTATCAGTTTGAAAACAAGGGTCTGTTGAGTGTTGACTTCGACTATGTAGACAGCAGAAGTATGACGCTTAAAAACGGTAGTGGATTTGAATTGACCGATATCAATTATTATATAGTCAACGATTTTCAGAAAAGCTACAATGTCCGTGTTGGCGGAGAGATGCGCCTTACAGACAATTTTAGCGCTCGGATGGGGGCCGCTTATTATATGACTCCGCTTGTTAAGAATCTTGAAACCTTGGATATACTTACCGCCTATACCAGACCTGATTATACCATGGTCAAAAGCATCCTGTATGGCTCTATGGGAGTAGGTTACCGCTCCGGGGCCTTTTTTACAGACGTTGCGCTGCAAGAACGACTTAGCAATGAAAACTTTTTCAATTTTTTCGACAATTACTCCACCACGGATAAAAAATACGCTACGTTGACGCGTGATAAAGTGACTTTGGTCGTGACAGCAGGATTAAAATTCTGAACCCTTTATTTTTTGAAGCTCTTCCAGTTTGAGAACTTCGTCCCGGTACTGAGCGGCTTCGAGAAAATCGAGCCGCTTTGCTGCTTCTTGCATGGCCTTGCGGGCCTTGTCTATTGTTTTCTGAAGCTGCGATGAATTCATGTGCGATAAGATGGGATCGGCAACCAAGCTGGCCCTTTCTGGTTCGATGTAGGCTTTTGGCTCAGCCGAACGGGCGAATTGGCCAAGTCCTGAAATCTTTTCTTTGATAATGGCGGTGGGAGTAATGCCGTGCGCTTCGTTGTACGCTTTTTGCTTGACGCGCCTGCGGTTGGTCTCCTCGATGGTGATGCGCATGCTTTCGGTCATCTTGTCGGCATACATGATGACTTTCCCTTCCAGATGACGGGCTGCCCGACCGGCGGTTTGGGTCAGGGAGCGGTGATTTCTCAAGAAGCCTTCTTTGTCGGCATCCAGAATGGCCACCAGCGAAACTTCCGGTAAGTCGAGTCCTTCTCGAAGCAGATTCACACCAACCAGAACATCGTAAATGCCAAGGCGCAAGTCTTCCATGATTTTCACGCGATCCAGTGTATCCACATCCGAATGAATGTAGCTGCACTTGATGCCCAAGCCATCCATATAGGAAGTCAGTTCTTCGGCCATGCGTTTGGTCAGGGTAGTGACCAACACGCGTTCATCCTTAGACGCCCGAACATGGATTTCTTCCATCAGGTCGTCCACCTGATTTTTGCTTGGACGAACCGAAATTTCGGGATCCAGAAGACCTGTAGGACGTATAACCTGCTCAACAATAATGCCTTCTGATTTTTCCAATTCATAATCACCGGGCGTAGCGCTCACATAAACCACTTGTTTTTTGATGCCCTCAAATTCGGCGAAACTGAGCGGGCGGTTATCGATGGCTGCTGGAAGGCGGAAACCGTATTCCACCAGGTTGGTCTTCCGGGCACGGTCGCCGCCCCACATGGCACGAACCTGCGGCAGGGAAACATGACTTTCGTCAATGACCATCAGAAAGTTCTCCGGAAAAAAATCCATGAGGCAGAAGGGTTTGTCCCCGGGTTGGCGACCGTCAAAATAGCGGGAATAGTTTTCAATGCCGGAACAATGACCCAGCTCGCGGATCATTTCCACATCGTAGGTGACGCGTTCGTACAAACGCTTGGCTTCGTAGGGTTTACCGACAGAATTGAAAAAAGCTACTTGCTTGTCGAGGTCTGCCAAAATCATTTCAATAGCGATGGCTATGTTTTCCTTGCTGGTTACGAACAAGTTGGCCGGAAATATGCGGAATTCCTCCGCCGTTGTCAGGGTACGGCCGTTCAGCGGGTCAATAGTGGAAATGCTGTCAATTTCATTTCCCCAGAAAACAACCCTTAATATGGTGTCGGCATAGGCCAGATAGATATCGACGGTGTCGCCTTTCACCCGGAAATTACCGTGTTCAAGTTCCACTTCATTTCTGGAATACAGGATATCCACCAATTTTCGCAGGAAAACGTTCCGGTCCAACAGTTGTCCCCGATAGATGTCTACGACTGTTTTCTTGAAGTCTTCCGGGTTGCCGATGCCGTAGATGCAGGAAACCGACGAAACGACCAATACGTCCTGCCTACCTGAAAGCAAGGCAGAAGTAGTGGAAAGCCTGAGCTTTTCGATTTCAGCATTGATGGCGAGGTCTTTCTCAATATAGGTGTCGGAAGTTGGCAAGTAAGCTTCCGGCTGGTAATAATCGTAATAGGAAACGTAATATTCGACGGCATTGTCCGGAAAAAAGCTCTTGAATTCACCATACAACTGGGCAGCCAGCGTTTTGTTGTGGCTGAGTACTAAGGTAGGCCGCTGAATCTCCTTCACCACATTCGCCATGGTGAACGTCTTTCCGGATCCCGTCACACCGAGAAGCGTCTGATAAGGCATGTCCTGACGGATGCCTTCGCAAAGCTGCCGGATGGCTTCAGGCTGGTCGCCTGTGGGGACGTACGGAGAAACAAGATTGAACATGAAAGACTGCTTTTTTGAAGTTACAAATATAACTGAATTGGACGGAAAATCAGGAAATATTGTTTTACTTTGCAGCAACGAAAAACGAGCGGCAAGACTACTAATTTGACAACTATGATCTGGAACGAAAGCTACGAGTGCATGAAGCACGAGGAACTGCGCGAGGTACAAAACAAAAGACTTCGCACCACCGTTGAATGTGTATACCACAATTCACCCTTTTACAGGACAAAAATGCAGGAACTCGGTATTACCCCGAACGACATTGAAACCATTGATGACCTCGTAAAACTGCCTTTCACCACGAAAACTGACCTCCGTGACCAATATCCCTTCGGATTATTCTCGGCGCCCATGTCTGAAATCGTTCGGCTGCATGCTTCGTCCGGAACTACCGGGAAGCCTATTGTAGCTGGTTATACGCGTAAAGACCTGAATATATGGTCGGAAGTGATGGCCAGAACGTTTGCTGCAGGTGGATGTAACCGCAACGACATTTTCCAGATTGCTTACGGTTACGGCCTATTTACAGGCGGACTCGGTGCCCATTATGGGGCAGAGACCCTCGGTGCATCGGTTATTCCGATTTCTTCCGGCAACACCGAGAAGCAAATTCAGTTGATGACGGACTTTGGTTCCACAGCCCTTTGCTGCACGCCTTCCTATGCCTTGTATCTGGCTGAATCCGTGCACGATATGGGCGTTCAGAACAAGCTCAAACTCAAAGTCGGTTTTTTCGGTGCCGAACCCTGGACGGAGGAAATGCGGAAGGAAATTGAGGAAAAATTAGGTCTTAAAGCCTACGATATTTTCGGTCTGACTGAAATCATCGGTCCTGGTGTAGCCTACGATTGCAGTGCACAACACGGGATGCACATCAACGAAGACCACTTTTTCCCTGAAATCATCAATCCCAAAACCCTAAAACCCGTCAGGAAGGGCGAAGTAGGAGAGTTGGTGTTCACCACCATCACCAAAGAAGGCATGCCCGTTCTGCGCTACCGTACGAAAGACCTGACCTCTCTGTTTTACGAAACATGTTCCTGCGGACGTACTTCGGTGCGCATGCACAAAATCATGGGCCGCAGTGATGACATGCTCATTATCAGGGGTGTCAATGTCTTTCCGTCCCAGATTGAGAGCGTATTGCTGGAATTCGGTGAAGCCGCTCCGCACTACCATTTATATGTGGACCGTGAAAACAATACGGATACCTTCGATGTGCATGTCGAACTGCGTCCGGAAAACTTCACAGACGATATGAGCGCCATGCTGGGTCTGGCAAAACGCATCGAGCATCGCATCCTGAGCGTGGTCGGCATCCATGCCCACGTAAAGTTGGTGGAACCTAGGTCTATTGAGCGTTCCATCGGCAAAGCCAAACGAGTGACTGACAAACGAAATTTGTATTGATTATGAACGAACCATTGATTATCAAGCAATTGTCCATCTTTTTGGAAAACAAGACCGGACGTTTGACGGAAGTGACCCGCTTGTTGGGTAAAGCCGGTATCAATCTGTCCGCATTCAGCATGGCTGAATCGTCCGATTTCGGCATCATGCGGGTCGTTTTATCCGATCCACAGGCAGCCAGGAAACTGCTGACTCAAAACGGTTTTACAGTGACCCTGAGCGATGTGGTCTGTCTGTTCATACCCAATACACCAGGAACGTTGTCGGATGCTTTGCTGATCCTTTCCGAACACAACGTATCGGTGGATTACATGTATGCCTTTGCAATGGACGATGTAGCCAGGGTGGTGATTCGTCCCGACGATATTGCCAAATGTGTGGAAGTATTGCAGAATTCCAACCTGAAACTGATCAAGGCCAGCGACATGTATTATTTTTAAGGGTTCAGCACCCTTAAAAAACGTTGGAAAACCATGTCTGTCGGGCTTTTCCGTTAAATTTTGCTGTTTCTTTTCGCTTATTGAAAGGGAAGTGTTACCTTTGTGCAACTTTTCATACAACGTGGAAAGGGTATGGACTGTAACGGTATGAAGTGGAGATTTCTAATAATTATATTGCTGGGTATTAACCTGGTTTCCTGTTCTGACTATCAGAAGTTACTGAAAAGCACCGATTACGAATTGAAGTGGAAGAAGGCCAACGAATTCTACGAACAGAAAAAATACACCCGTGCCATTGAGTTGCTGGAAGAACTTCAACCCATTCACAAAGGAACAGATAGGGCCGAACAGACCCTTTTCATGCTGGCAAATTCATACTACAACCGAGAGGATTATTATTCTGCTTCGGGCTATTTTGAAACCTATTACAAAACCTATCCTAAGGGAACATTCACGGAAGACTGCCGGTTTCTTGCCGGAAAGGCAGCCTATCTGAATTCTCCGGATCCAAGGTTGACACAGGAAGAAACCATCAAGGCGATGGACCAGCTGAATGTCTTTCTGGATTACTATCCTGAAAGCGACCGCAAAGAAGAAGTGGTGAAGATGCTGAACGACCTGCAGGATAAACTGGTTTACAAACAACTGCTGGCAAGCAAGTTGTATTACGACTTGGGTGACTATATGGGAAACAATTATCAAGCGTGCATCATTACTGCCAACAATGCACTGATGGATTTTCCCGTTTCCAAATACAGGGAGGATTTATCTTACCTGATCCTGAGATCCAGGTATATGATGGCTAAACAGAGTGTGGAAAACCTTAAAATAGAGCGATTCCGGGCAACGCAGGATGAATATTTCAGTTTTCTGAATGAATTCCCTGAAAGCAAGCATATAAAAGACGCGGAAGCCATCCTCAAAGAATGCAGAAAAATAATCAAAGAATAAAAAACTGAACAATGGATTACAAAAAATCAATTCCGAATTCGACTGTAACGCGCGACATGAATGCTTTGTGTGAAGACACCGGCAACATCTACGAAACTGTAAAGATTATTTCCAAGCGTTCCAACCAGATCAGCGTGGAAATGAAATCGGAACTGGAAAAGAAATTGCTGGAATTCGCTTCGTACACCGATAACCTGGAAGAAGTGTTCGAAAACCGCGAACAAATCGAAATTTCCCGTTTCTACGAAAAATTGCCGAAAGCAACCTTGATTGCCGCTCAGGAATACATTGACGGTAAAATTTATCACAAGAATCCCGCCCGCGAGAAACTGAAAAAGTAAGATGATACAGCGTATTCAAAGTTTTTGGTTGTTTTTGGCCGCCGTTGCTTTGATTGCTGTTCTGTTCCTTCCGGTCGGCATGTTCAAGATGCCGCACGGCTTGTATGAATGCACGGCTTTCAAATTGACTCCGGCAGGCGATGTGCCACCGATGAATTTGCCGGTGAGTTTCATCGGCATCCTTTCAATTATTGGAAGTTTCTTTTCATTCCTAGCCATTTTCTTCTTCAAAAAACGCAGTCAACAAATCCGTTTGACGTGGGTGGCATTTATTTTTAAAGCGATACTTGCTATTGGGTTGATTAGCATGTTCCTGTACTTCAAATATACGTTGGATTCTTGGGTTGGTTACGGCCCCGCTGTCATCATGCCAATATTGGGACTCATCCTTGACTTTCTTGCCATCAAAGGCATTCAAAAAGACGATGCGTTGGTAAAATCGCTGAACAGAATCCGGTAAAAAATATCCTAAAATAATCGAGAAGGGACAGTATCAAAACAATGATACGGTCCCTTTTTTGGCAATACGCGGTAAAAGGTGTTTCAATAGAGTGCCTTGACCTTGGCGCTCTATTGAGACATCTTAGTTTCCGGTTAGCTGGAAAAGCAAGTAGAGATTGAGCGTAATGACCTGCAAATCGGAAGTCACGAAATCTTCACCAATGGCATCGTTGAAGATGTTGGACAGATTGTAGCAATAACGGCCTTCGAGACCCAAGACGGTCGGTCCCAGATGCACTTCGAGGCCACCTCCGCCCAGCACACCATACTGAAAAGGTCTCTCAACAAGTTTGGCATGTTCCAAAAGAGAAACTAATGTCCGATTCGTTTCAGATTCTGATAGGAGATAGCTAAACTTTGGCCCAATATTCAGAAAAAAACGGGTAGGACCTATAGAAGTATAGGTATGCATCAAAAAAGGAATCTCAACAAAATTAAATTGCCTAGAATAGGAATATTTTTTCGGATCCTTATATCCTAATTGATCCTCCAACCAGCCAGCCTCCAGATAATTGCATTCCAACTGAAAACCAAAATGATTTTCGCTGATGTAGCGTAGGGTCAGACCACCGTTTTTACCCAGCGTATACATCTTGTCCACATAGTTAGGGACCAACGTGATGGTTGAAGCAGTAGCACCGGCAGAAGGACCTATATACCACTCGCTTAAGGTGTTGTATTGTGCGGAAAGGGCAAGACTGATTAAAGCGAAAAATCCGGTAAACAGTATTTTTTCAACATTCATGGAAGTTGGTTTCGTTTAGTTCATAACCTTCACTACCACCTCATTCTCCGGGGTGTAGTGAATGATGTAGAAGCATTGGTTGCTGGCGCCGCTCAACGGATTTCTGGTGCCAAATTTGAAATCATTTTGCAGTGGAGAGAGATAGGGAACTGCTTCAAGCACTTCCGACTTTTCAAATACCATCCGGGGTATGAAATAGCCGGCAATGTCATAGCCCATCATCCCGTATTTGGGATACATGTTCAACAGGTTTTCATCGTAAGTCTGATTGAACAGGATCTGAAAATTACGGACATTCTTTTGCTGGGCATCGGCATAGAAATTGGAATAAATGACGGTATTCAGATCGTAGAGATATTTCTGATAGCCCTTGCTGGTGGCCATCCAGTCCGGATAACCGATCAAAGCCATACGGAAACGGGGATTCGCTATGTGGAAAGCACCCAATCTGGTGAGCAGGTTGTTGGTTTCCTGCATGTTCATGGGTGTTGGCATGATTTGGTTCAACTTAGTATCTGAAAGCATTTTAGAAAGCAGTTCCAGATTTTCGTCATCAGCGACTTCCTCAAACGGAATGCCCATAAGTTGGAATTTCGCTTTGACTCTGGGAATGAGCTGTGACCGGATATCGGAGTCGTCCACATTGGATTTGAGGAAGATGATGTTGGAGCCTTTGGTTCGTTGGGCAGCATATTCAGCCAGACGGTCGAACATATAGGTATGCGGCGTGTTAGTCTGAAACAAATAGGGATTGTTATCCATTTCGGGAACCCTGGAACTGAACGGGAAAACCAGGTAGCGTCGGTTCTGTTTTGCCCAATCCGATAACAGAGCAATTTGCTCGGGACTGACCCCACCGATGCAATAATCGGTTTCATCCAGCACGCCGCTTTCCAGGAGCTTGGCGACGGTTGCTGCATCATGTCCGCTCTCAAGTGCCTGTATCTCAAAGGATAATCCCATATTTTTAAGACTGTCCACGGCCAGGAGCATCCCTTCGTAGAATTCAACGTATCGATCGTTTAAGCCTGGTACGCTGGTGGGTGCAAAGGGTAAAAGGACGGTTATCCTCGGTTTGTCGGAGGAGATGTAGAGCGTGTTCTTGCGCTTTTCTTCACCCGACGGAGTACGGACAGCTGTATCATTCGTTTTGGCCGGTTGAACCTGTTTGGTCACATCCGTTTCTGTTTTAGTACCTTGAACAGGAATCAACAGTGTTTGTCCGCTTTTGAGCCCTTCGACGAGGGTCGGATTCATGGACAGAAGCGTTGCTTCCGTCACATTGAATCGTCTGCAGAGGGAATAAATGGTCTCTTTGGACTTGACTTCGTACTTGTAATAGGTTTTTTCGAAAAGTTTGACCGTGGGAACATTCTTGACCTGACAGTAACTGTTCACGCTGCCGGCGAACACGATCAGTAACAAAAAAAGCAAACGTTTTGACATGGTCAGAAGGTTTTTGGAGTAACAAAAATACGGGATTTTTCGGTAAGAAATCGTATCTTTGATGGATTTTTTGACGAATCGGGAACAATGAAAATTAGTAGTGTCCTTCTTTTGGCTGTATGCTTGACTGCAACGTTTTGTCAGGCACAGTTTTCTGCATCGGGTGACTCGAATGGGGCTCCTTCTGTCGTCACACCGATGACCAGCACAGGACTGGACAAAATTGACGTTTATAAAAATGCGGACAATGACGTTTCTGTTCAGGCGAATGCCAAAGCCATTATTCGCGATCGGGCAGGTTCCAACCTCAAAGGCGAAGAAAATGTAAAGGAATACGCGAAGGATTCATCACCTACGGGCCCTGCACCCTTGGTCATCGATTTTTACAGCAATCCCAGTGAAGCGGCTCTGTTTTACGAATGGGATATCTTTGATAATGAAGATGGAACAGGCACTCCAATAAGGTTTGTTACTGATGAAAATATGAGTCATACCTTTCTTCAAACCGGCAAGTTTTTGGTAAAACTGTACGTCAGTAGTAGAACCAGCAAGGACTCGGCATCATTTACCGTAGTCGTTACAGAGTCCAAGCTGGATTGCCCGAACTTTTTCACGCCGCGTTCCACTCCGGGCGAGAATGACGAATTCAGAGTGGCTTACCGTTCCATCGTCAAATTTAAAGGCACTATTATCAACCGTTGGGGAAATGTGCTGTTTGAATGGACGGATCCGTCCATAGGCTGGAACGGAACGTTCAAGGGAAAGGCGGTTTCACCCGGTGTATACTTTTACCTGATTGAGGCAAAGGGGTCGGATGGCATCGTCTACAAGAAAAAAGGTGATATTAACTTATTAGAATAGAATTGTTTATGATGAATGGAAAAGGATTTCTGACGGTTTCAGCCCTACTATTTTTTATGATGGGTTCCCTATTTGCTGAAACGGAAGCCAATCCCAAAAAGGCAAAGAAAGTAGTTGATCAGGTGGTGGTTCAACCGGAAGTCCCAACCGTAGAGCCGGTGGAAACGGAAGAAAGGATTCCTTTCACGGCCATTGCGCCGGAGATTCCGGATGAAATCGAATTTTGCGGAAAAGTGATTGATTTGACGCGTATCGACCTAAGAGAACGTTTTGACCGGGAACTCATGGCCATGATTTATATGCATACCTCATCCCTGACTTTGTTGAAACGTGCCAACCGGTTTTTTCCGATGATTGAGCCCATACTCAGGGATAGTGGCGTTCCTGACGACATCAAATACCTGGCTTGCATTGAAAGTACCCTGAGTCCGATTGCCATTTCTGCTGCCAAAGCAGTGGGTATGTGGCAGTTCATGCCAGAAACCGCCAAGCAGTTTGGCCTGGAAGTATCGGGCGATGTCGATGAACGCTATCATGTGGAAAAGGAGACAGCGGCAGCCTGCAAATATCTAAAGGATGCGTATGCAAAATACGGAGACTGGCCATCGGCTTGTGCTTCCTACAACATTGGTACGAGCCGTATTTCCACCGAATTGCAGCGTCAGGGTGTCACAACCGGACTGGACTTGTGGTTGGTGGAAGAAACAGCTCGTTATGTGTTCCGGATTCTTGCCTGCAAGGAATTTCTGACCCATCCGCAAAAATATGGTTATTTTATCCGCAAGGATCAACTGTATCAACCCATCGTATGCAGGGATACCCTCATTACAGGGAGGGTTCCGAATTGGATTAACTTTGCCAAACAGCAAGGAATCAACTTCTACGACCTGAAATTGGTCAATTCCTGGATTCGCAACGACAGTCTTCCCAATCTGGAAATGAAAACGTATAAAGTGGCTATTCCCTTGAAGGAGAGCCTGAATTTTGACAAAAAGAAGCTTACTGTTCATCAAAAGGAATGGGTGATCGATCCGAATTGATTATGCAAGAACAAGAATTGGTCTGTGTGTACGGTGCCCGTGTACACAACCTTAAAAATATAGACGTACAGATTCCGAGGGATTCGCTGGTGGTCATCACCGGATTGAGCGGCAGTGGCAAATCATCCCTGGCTTTTGACACCATTTTCGCCGAAGGGCAGCGACGGTACATCGAGACGTTTTCGTCCTACGCACGGAATTTTCTGGGAAGACTGGAGCGTCCGGATGTGGATAAAATCACTGGTCTGAGTCCCGTCATTTCCATCGAGCAGAAAACCACCAACAAGAACCCGCGTTCGACCGTGGGAACCAGCACGGAAATCTACGATTACCTGCGTTTGCTGTATGCCAGGGCGGGAGAGGCCTATTCCTACGTGACTGGTGAGAAAATGGTCAAGTATACGGAAGATAAAATCCTGGAACTGATACTGAATGGCTACGAAGGGCAGCGCATTTACTTGCTTGCTGCCGTCGTTCGCACCCGTAAGGGACATTACAAAGAACTCTTTGAGACCTTACGCAGAAAGGGTTACCTGAATGTTCGGGTGGATGGTGAATTGCGCGAAATCACGCACGGCATGAAGTTGGATCGCTACAAAAACCACGATGTGGAAGTGGTCATAGACAAGCTGCACATCACCGAAAAAGAGCTGAAACGCATCAAGCAGAGCTTGCAAATTGCTATGCGTCAGGGCGATGGAATTGTGATGGTGTTGAATAAGGATGGTAATGACCTCCGGCATTTCAGCCGTCGGCTCATGTGCCCGACCAGCGGCATTTCCTACAATGAACCGGCGCCAAACAACTTCTCCTTCAACTCCCCACAGGGCATGTGTCCGCGTTGCAAAGGCATCGGCACTGTAAATCTGGTAGATATCGACCTCATTATTCCGGACCGGGAACAAAACATACACAACGGTGGCATCATTCCACTTGGCAAATACAGAGATTCACTGCTGTTCTGGCAGATTGAGGCCCTCGGAACCAAGTGGGGATTCACGTTGAAAACACCCATTTCAGCTATTCCCGACGAAGCCATCGATGAAATCCTGAACGGTACGGAGGAAAGTCTGCACATTCACAACCGCTCCCTGGGGAATTCAAATTACTATGTCGATTTCGACGGGGTCATCAAGTTCATTACCATGCAGCAGGACGAAGAATCGTCTATTGAAGCGCAGAAATGGGCCCAACAGTTCATTCGTAACGGTATTTGTCCTGAATGCGGAGGCCAACGGCTGAACAAGGAAGCATTGCATTTCAGGATGTATGAGAAAAATATAGCGGAACTTTCCAAAATGGACATTTCTGAACTGGCTGATTTTTTGAATCATATAGAGGAACACTTATCGGAAAAACAGCGGCTCATTGCTGTTGAAATCCTTAAGGAAATCCGTTCCAGATTGACTTTCCTGCTGAATGTAGGCCTGGACTACCTCTCGCTGAACCGGGCTTCTGCCTCTCTTTCCGGGGGTGAAAACCAACGCATCCGGCTTGCCACGCAAATCGGTTCCCAATTGGTGAACGTGATGTACATTTTGGATGAACCCAGCATCGGTCTGCATCAACGCGACAACAACCGCTTGATCAGTTCCTTGAAAACCCTGCGCGACAGCGGTAATTCCGTCATTGTGGTGGAACACGACAAAGACATGATGCTGGCCTCGGATTACATCGTGGATTTAGGTCCCAGGGCCGGTAGACACGGTGGAGAAGTGGTTTTTGCAGGAACTCCGGAGGAAATGATGCAGGCTGATACCCTGACTTCCAGATATTTGAACGGACATCAGAAAATTGAAGTTCCTGCGACGAGACGCAAGGGCAACGGAAAAAAGATTGTTTTAAAAGGCTGTTCCGGCAACAATCTCAAAAAGGTGGATGTGGAATTTCCGCTGGGCAAGCTGATTCTGGTTACTGGCGTTTCAGGTAGCGGCAAATCGACCCTGATCAATGATACCTTGCAACCCATTTTGAGTCAATATTATTACCGTTCACTTCAAGAACCTTTGCCTTATGAATCGATTGAAGGAATTGACTTGATCGACAAGATTGTCAGTGTGGATCAATCGCCGCTGGGTCGCAGCCCGCGGTCGAATCCGGCCACCTACACCAGTGTTTACGCGGATATACGCAATTTATTTGTCAACCTTCCTGAAGCGAAGATACGCGGCTACAAACCTGGACGCTTTTCCTTCAATGTGGTAGGCGGGCGTTGCGAAACCTGTCGCGGAAACGGTTACAAGACCATCGAGATGAAATTCCTGCCCGATGTGCTGGTGCCCTGCGAGGACTGCCAGGCCAAACGGTTCAACCGGGAAACGCTGGAAGTCCGTTTTAAGGGCAAATCCATAGCCGATGTGTTGGATATGACCATCAACGTGGCGGTCGAATTCTTTGAGAACCAGCCGCAGATACTGCATAAAATCAAGACGTTGCAGGACGTTGGTCTGGGCTATATCCGCTTGGGACAGCCTTCGACCACACTTTCGGGCGGTGAAAACCAACGCGTAAAACTGGCCAAAGAACTTGCAAAACGGGATACTGGCAAGACGCTTTACGTACTGGATGAACCCACCACAGGCTTGCATTTTGACGATATCCGCGTATTGATGGGCGTTCTGAACCGTCTGTGCGACAAGGGGAACACCATCATTGTGATTGAACACAACCTGGACGTGATCAAGATGGCCGACCACGTCATCGATATCGGCCCCGAAGGCGGTCGGGGTGGCGGAAATATCCTGTTCACGGGTACTCCCGAAGACTTGGTGAAAAACGTAGACAGTTTCACCGGCATGTATTTAAAACCCGAACTGACCGCATAATGGCGAATCCCATAGCTTATCTGCAGGTGGAAGGACTGACCAAATCGTTTGGTGACCAGCTGCTTTACAAAAATTTGTCGTTCGGCATTGCCGAAGGGCAGCGTGTGGCATTGATCGCCAAAAATGGTACCGGAAAAACGACCTTGTTGAATATTCTGGCCGGTTTGGAAGATTATGAAGCTGGTTCTGTCGTGTTCAGACGCGACCTCCGGGTGAGCTATCTGCAGCAGGAGCCTGGCTTTACAGGTGATCTGACTGTACTGGAAGCCTGTTTTCGCTCGGACAACATCATCATTCGGACTATTGCTGATTACGAAGCGTTTATGATCCGCGAAGAACGTCATCATCCGCATCCGGAAGGGGAGAAACTGGAAGATCACCTGCATCTGATGGATTACCACAAAGCTTGGGACTACGAAGTACGGGTGAAACAAATTCTTTCGCAGCTGAAAATCAAGGACTTCGAGCAACCCATCGCACAGTTATCCGGTGGTCAGGTCAAAAGGGTCGCCCTGGCAAATGCCTTGATTACGGAGCCGGATTTGCTCATTTTGGACGAACCGACCAATCACCTGGACCTGGAAATGATCGAATGGTTAGAAACGTACCTGATCAAATCGGGCATCAGCCTGTTGATGGTGACCCATGACCGGTACTTTCTCGATAGGGTCTGCAACATGATCCTGGAAATTGACCACGGACAACTATTCAGCTATTCAGGAAACTACACGTATTATTTGGAGAAGCACCAGGAACGGATCGAAGTCTTCAATGCCGAACTGGATCGTGCCAACAACCTGTTTCGCAAGGAGTTGGAGTGGATGCGCCGTATGCCTCAGGCGCGGGCAACCAAGGCTAAAGCCCGCCAGGATGCCTTTTACGACCTGGAAGATAAAGTCAGTGTCAGGCGGGTGAATGATGCTGTCAGTTTGAATGTCAAGGCTTCCTACCTGGGTTCCAAGATCTTTGAGGCCAAATACATTTCCAAAGCGTTCGGAGAGACTGTTCTGCTGAAGGATTTCTATTACAATTTCGCACGATTCGAAAAAGTGGGCATCGTGGGTAAGAATGGTACGGGTAAGACCACCTTTCTGCGCATGCTGCTGGGACAGGAGCAACCTGACAGCGGTTCGTTCGACATCGGGGAAACTGTCCAGTTCGCCTATTACAGCCAGGATGGACTGAAATTCAACGAACAGATGAAAGTGATCGATGTGGTTCGGGAAATCGCGGATGAAATTAGTCTGGGCGATGGAAAAAAGCTTTCAGCCTCGCAATTCCTGCAGCATTTCCTGTTTACGCCTGAATCCCAACATAATTTTGTCTACAAGCTTTCCGGTGGTGAGAAACGGAGGTTGCACCTATGTACTGTCCTGATGCGCAATCCCAACTTTCTGGTACTCGATGAACCTACCAACGACCTGGATATCATGACGATGAATATTCTGGAGGATTACCTGCAGAATTTTAAAGGCTGCGTGTTGGTGGTTTCACATGACCGGTATTTTATGGACAAAATTGTGGACCATTTGCTGGTTTTTGAAGGTCAGGGCAAGGTCAAGGATTATCCAGGCAATTACACGCAATACCGTGATTGGCGGGAACGGCTGGATGACGAGGAAAAGCTGAAGAAGCGGACGGTTAAAAGTGAAAACAAGCCTTCTGCGGACGTGGTCGCTGTAAAAGATCGTCCTCGTAAACTTACCTACAAAGAACAGAAGGAATTTGAAGTATTGGAGCAGGAGATCGTAGCTTTGGAAACGGAGAAAGCTATGATCGAAGCAGCACTGAGTTCGGGAGTCTGCTCCGGAACGGAAATTGAAAAGCATTCTGTTCGTTTTTCCGAATTGGAAAGGCTTATCGATGATAAAACGCTTCGCTGGATGGAATTGAGCGAATTAGCGAATTGATATGTGCAAATTTTTTCTTTATTTTGTTCACCAATAAAAAATGTATCCATGAGAAGTTTTGCCTCCGACAATAATTCCGGTGTCCATCCTAAGGTGCTGGAAGCCATTCAACAAGCCAACAACGGCCATGCCATCGGTTACGGGGACGATCCCTGGACGGAAGATGCGTTACGTATTTTCAAACAAACCTTTGGTCCTGAAAGCGAATCGTTCGTAGTTTTTAACGGTACCGGGGCCAACATTGCCGCTTTAGAGCTCACGACTAAGCCGTTTAACTCGATCCTTTGCTCCGATACCGCCCATATTTTGGTGGATGAATGCGGTGCGCCGGTCAAAAGCACGGGTTGTCCGATCTTTTCCATTCCAACACCCGACGGCAAACTGACTCCGGCAATGATCAAGCAAAAACTCCATGGATTCGGCGATCAGCACCATTCACAGCCGGGTGTGGTCTATATTTCCCAATGCACGGAGCTGGGTACCGTTTATACGCCTGAAGAAATTTGTGAGATTGCTACATTAGCCCATGAATATGGCCTTTACGTCCATATGGACGGTGCCAGGATTGCCAATGCTGCAGCTGCTTTGAAGGTGTCGCTCAGAGCCCTCACTACGGACTGCGGTGTGGACATTCTCAGTTTCGGGGGTACCAAGAATGGCCTGATGATGGGGGAGAGTCTCGTCATTCTGAACAAGGAGCTTTGCAAAAATGCCCGTTTCATTCGTAAACAGTCGGCTCAACTGGCGTCCAAGATGCGCTACTTGTCCGTTCAGTTCACCACCTACCTGCAAGACGAATTCTGGTTGACAAATGCCGCTCATGCCAATGAGATGGCTAAATTGTTGCATCATGAGCTCAGCAAATACCCGGAAGTCAGGTTCACACAGAAGCCTGAAACAAATGCCCTATTTCTGACCTTGCCCAGGCCCGTCATTGACGAACTTCTAAAGCACTGGTTCTTCTATTTTTGGAACGAAGCAAACAACGAGATTCGTCTGGTTTGTTCCTTCGATACCACCAAAGAAGATGTTTTAACATTTTTGACCGATTTAGAAAAAGCATTTATAAATTATTCATTATGAAAAAATTACTGCTTTTTATCTGTTGTTTTGGTTTAAGCTTGGCAGCCTTTGCCAAAGGGGAACTTCCCATCATTTCCGGGATTGTAAAAGGCTTTGGCAATGATACCGTCTTTGTTCGCTACGTCGTGCTGACCAATCCTTCACTGAAAATGGAGGATACGGTTTTCGCCGTTAAGGATCGGTTCAGCTATGCAAAAAAGATGACAGAGGCTACAGAGTTCACCCTTTATACGAACCATAGTTTCCTGAAACGGTTCAACGGACGAATGTACCTGCCCGAAACGCGCATGATCAAACTGGTGATGAAGCCTGGCGGTACGGTGACAGTAAGCGGTGTGCTTGATAAAACGGTTCTGACGTACACAGTCAAGGGTGATGCTTTTAATGAAACCTTTGCCAATAGAAGGACCAACAGCCTGAAAAGCAAGGCGAATCTTGTTCGAAAGGAATTGCAAATTGACTCCATGGCCTACAGCGGCGTCGATGAGAAAATCGTGGATAAGCTGGATGCTGAATTCCAAATCGAACGATCAAAATCGCAATTGACTGATTTGGAGTATATCAAAGCCAATCCTACCCAAGATTTGTCCGCCTATTATCTGAATGCGATGCCCATGGATACGTTCCTCCTTTATGTGAAAACGCTGAACCCCAGTGTTCGAACTGGCATCCTGGCCAAAGGTCTGGACGTTCAGGAAGAGCAGTTGAAAAGGTTCAAAGCCATTGAGGAAGCTCAGAAAAAAGTCAGCATAGGCAGCATCGCTCCAGATTTTGAATTGAAATCCATCAACGGAAACAGGGTGAAACTCTCTGATTTGAAGGGAAAATTCGTAGTGATCGACTTTTGGGGTGCCTGGTGCATCTGGTGCATGAAGGGCGTTCCTCAAATGAAGGAATATTATGCCAAATACAAGGATAAAGTGGAATTCATCAGTGTGGATGTTCGCGACAAGGAAGATGTTTGGAAATCGACCGTCGCCAAGAACGAGATGAACTGGGTGCATGTGATGAACCTCACTATGGCGGATGTTCCGGTGCTCTACGGCATATCAGGGTACCCGACCAAATTCATCCTGGATCCGGAATTGCACATTGTGGCCCGCATCATTGGCGAAAGCCCTGAATTCTACAAAAAGCTGGACGAGTTGTTCAAATAAGTTTGACAACAATACAATACGTGTAAAGTATTGGTTGTCAGATGATTTAATGAATTTCAACCGAATAGGAGCACCGGAATTCAATAAAGTACCTTTCGCAGGCCGTTGGCTTCGCAATAATCCGCAATGATGGTCAAAATCTGTACACCGTATTGCTGTACTTTCTTGTCACCAAGACCTTTGATTTGGCGAAGCTGCATCAGGTCCTGGGGCAAGGTTTGGACGAGTTCCAGCATTGATTTCTGAGGCAGGACCAAATAGACCGGATGCTTTAATTCGGCCGCTTTTTGATTGCGCCATTGCTTCAACAACAGAAAAAGATCTGGATGCTGTATTTCGGTAGATGCTGCTTCCTCGATGGTTTGGATGGACTTGGGTGTCTTTTTGTTGACTTTCGGTGCCATCGCTTTATCGATGCCCGCTCTGGCCTTGACGTCCAGGAAGGCGGATACCCCGAAACCCTCTTTGACGGCATCCAGGCAAGTCAACTTGAACCGAAATTCATCATCCAGTTTCTCTGTCACGTCCAAAATGCTTTTCAAAACAGCTTTATTGTCGCATTCCAGAATGAAACGACCGAAAAATTCCTGTGAAATCGCCTGAACTTTTTCTGAAAAATAGGCACTGCCTTTCATCAGCCGGTCCTGAAGTTCCGTATTGGAGGCAGTATCTGGATTCCGTACCAAATGCCTGTCTATCTGTGTGCTGAAACTACGTGCCACCTCCATGATTTCCGCTCGAAGCCGATCTGTGAGGTTCCTGCAAACCCGATGGGGATTGCCCTGCAATATGGATTCGTTTTCACGGACCAATTTGGTGCAGTAATCCAGACGTTGACGGATGGGAATGAAATCGAACAGTTCCTGCAACAAGTCACGTTCAAAGTCATATCGGGCTTTTTGCAAATCTTTCTCGTCGGGTTGGTTGGATTCAACGGTTTGTAGAAAATGCTGAATATTCGTGTCGGTTCGCAGCCGGCGGGCATCAATGGGCGTACGCAAAACCATGCCTTCCAGGTTCCGGCAGCGGCTGAGTGCCACATATACTTGCCCATGGGCAAAGGCGGAGTTGGCATCGATGATGGCCTTGTCAAAGGTCAGACCCTGGCTTTTATGAATGGTGATGGCCCAGGCGAGTTTCAGGGGTATCTGCTTGAACGTTCCGATGAGGTTCTCCCGAATTTCTTCCGTTTCCGGATCGATGGTATAGGTGTAATTGTGCCATTCCACGGCTTCAGTGACAATTTCCTCACCACCGGGACAGCTCACAGTGACCAAATCATCTTCTATGTTGGTGATGGTACCGATTTTGCCATTGTAGAACCGTTTCTCGCGGCTGACGTCGTTGCGTGCAAACATGACCTGAGCACCGGGTTTAAGGATCAGCCTGGCTTCGGTGGGGAAGGAATACTCCGGAAAAACGCCGGAGACTTCAGCACGGAATTCAGCAGGTGAAGCTTTGATTTCACTCAGTTTCACATCATTGATTCGGTTGGCCTGAAGATTGTGGGTAGTCAACGTGATGTATCCTTCGTCCGGATCGGGCTCAAAATCGGGCATGCAGCGACTGTTCAGCAATTCAATTCCACCCTTGTCCAGTTTATTTTCGCGAATTTGGTTGAGCAAATGGATAAACCGTTCATCGCTTTGCCGGAAGATATGTTGCAGTTCGATGGTGACGAATGTTGTTTTTGCCAGTGCCTGACTGCTGAAAAAAAAAGGTGTTTCATACTGATCTTTCAGCAACACCCATTCGTCTTCCTTGACCACCGGCGCCAATTGTTGCAAATCACCGATCAGGAGCAGCTGAACGCCGCCAAAAGGCTTGTAGCGGTGTTTGTAACGCCTTAACACCCTGTCGATGGCATCCAAGAGGTCGGCCCTGACCATGCTGATTTCATCAATGACCAGTAAATCCAGACTGCGTATAATGTTTCTCTTATCGCGGCTGAACTTGTTCATGTCAATGGTCCGCTTAGTACCTGAATCTGCCGATTGCTGGGACAAAACCTGGGGCCCGAAAGGCAGTTGAAAAAAGGAATGGATAGTCACGCCGCCAGCATTGATGGCCGCTACACCCGTTGGCGCCGTTACGACCATCCGCTTCGGGGAAAGCTCCCGCAGACGCTTCAGGAAAGTAGTCTTGCCCGTTCCTGCTTTTCCGGTCAAGAACAAATTTGCTCCTGTATATTGGATGAAATCGGCAGCCAACCGAAGTTGTCCTACTTCTGAGAAATCGTTGGTGTCAAGCATTTATTTGTATTTTACATTACTATATTATGAATACAAAGTTACTCATTAAAATGGATACTGCAACACAAAGCTACTGAATGCCGAAGGATTATTTTCATTATTCACCAATAAAAAACACGCTTTCCTTTTCGCATCGCCGATTTTTTGGTAGTTTTGGAGTGCATTTAAAAATCCGGAACCATGAAATTTTTAGGAATCATCCCAGCCCGATACGCTTCCACGCGTTTTCCAGGTAAACCACTGGCGGATATTGGCGGCAAAATGATGATACAGCGCGTCTACGAACAAGTAAAACCCTGCCTGGACGATGTCTGGGTGGCTACGGACGATGAACGGATTGCCGAAGCCGTCCGTGGCTTCGGCGGACAGGTCGTGATGACCTCCGATCAGCACCGAAGCGGCACGGACCGATGCCTCGAAGCAGCGCAAATCATTAACGGCGACTATGAGGTGATTATCAATATTCAGGGGGATGAACCCTTCATTCAACCAACTCAGATTCAGGCACTCAAGGCATGCTTTCTTCAAGATCCGACCACAGAATTGGCCACACTGGTCAAACCTTTCACTTCGAAGGATGGCCTTGAAGCATTAACCAACCCGAATTCCCCGAAAGTTGTATTGAACCTCAAGGGGGAAGCCCTGTATTTCAGCCGTTCCGTCATTCCCTATTTCAGAGGGGTGGACCCCGAACACTGGCTTCAGCAGAAAACCTTTTACAAACACATTGGCATCTACGCTTACAAAGCAAAAACGCTGGCTGAAATCGCTGCGCTGCCCCAGTCCCCCATGGAACTGACGGAATCGCTGGAACAACTTCGCTGGCTCGAAAACGGATACAAAATCAAGACTGCCGTCACGGATATCGAGAACCTGGCCGTGGATACACCCGAGGACCTCGAACGAATCAGGCAATATCTGAACGAAAAAACCGTTTGATTTCTTAAGATAAACAACCATGTCAGAACGCATTGCCTCCTTGCTCCATTTGCCCCGAATTTTCGACGATAGGGGCAATCTGTCTTTTATCGAGGCGCAACGTCATATTCCCTTCAAGATAGCCCGTGCATATTGGATTTACGATGTTCCAGGCGGTGAAAAGCGAGGAGGGCATGCCTTCCGAAAAGGCGATGAATTCCTGATTGCACTGTCCGGCAGTTTTGATGTAGAAGTGGACAGCGGCGCCGAAGAAAAGAGGTTTCAACTGAACCGATCCTACATGGGTTTGTACATCCCAGCCCTGCACTGGCGGACGCTGGACAATTTCTCCACCAATTCACTCTGCCTGGTTCTTGCTTCAACACCCTATGATGAAGCGGATTACCTGTACGAATATACCGAATTGAAGCTCCTCGCCGCAAGCAGCGAGGAATCTCCGATTCCGGCAAGGAAAAAAGTTAATGCGCTAACCGCGCCCGTAATTCCAATCACTCCTGAAATGAATAAAAGGCCCACAATCGATGATTGCCTGTTGATGGAACTGCCCAAAGTCAAGGACAGAGCCGGCAACCTGACGTCAGTGCATTCGGA
>Ga0209125_1001522_pt1 | contig 21194 bp, 21 predicted proteins | sample BarGraIncub1131A_FD_184503 | JGI IMG/M metagenome (GOLD analysis project Ga0209125, IMG submission 184503) | Arctic peat soil microbial communities from Barrow, Alaska - Barrow Graham LP Incubations 11-31A (SPAdes) (version 2) | ecosystem: Environmental > Terrestrial > Soil > Wetlands > Peat...
TACAAAATAATAGCGTTATTTTCGTATGTTATGAATGTTTTCATACACTTATTACTATTTATAATCCATGTTGAGTATCTAAAGTGCTATCCATCCCACGCCTGAATGAGTGGGCTTTCCGCACAAAATCGGTAAAGTTATAAATTCTTTTGCTATTGGCATTTTTATTCTACTTATAAATAGAAAACTGTAGAGCTTCTCTAGAGTTTTTTTTATAGGTATATAAATTATAAATATGTGGAAAATTAAATCTAAATTATAAAAAGTAAAAAATAGCCTGAATAATGAGTAATAATCTAGAGTTATTTGTTAAAAAACTTAAATGGAGGTTAATTATGAAGAATTTATTTAAAATTTCTTGTATCGTAATGACGGTAATTTTAATGGGTGGACTAATTACAGCTTGTGGAAGCAAAGGCATAAAGATTGGTGTAGTAACAGGAACCACATATGGAGAAAAAGCAAAAGAATACAAAAAAATAACAGAAGTTAAGTCATATAAGGATGATAATTTAAATCTACAGGAATTGGCAAACAATAGGATTGATGGTGTAATAACTGACAAGCTTGTTGCTCTTTATGGAATCAAACAAGCAAACTATAAAGGGTTAAAACTTGCAGGGGATTTAATATATACAGAGACCATCGCAGTTGCTGTAAGTAAAAAGGACGACAGTCTGCGCCAAGCTATTAACAAAGCTATAGGAACAATAATCTCAGATGGTACCTATTCAAAAATTAGTACTAAGTATTTTGGGAAAAATATTCTTGAAGGTATAAAATATGAAAAAACAATGCCAAAGGATGAGCCAGCCAAAGATAGTAGTTTAGCACGAGTAAAGAAGGCAGGAAAAATCACTTTTGCTTTGAGTGGTGGTTATCCGCCATTTAATTATTTCTCACCTGATGATAAACTAGTAGGCTTTGATATAGAAATAGGAAAAGAAGTAGCTAAAATTTTAGGCGTTAAATATGAGCCTATAACTACTGATTGGAGCGGAATTCTAGAGGGACTTAGAAGTGGACGTTATGATGCTATTTTTGGTAGTATGGCTGTTACTCCTGATAGACTTAAAGTGGTAGACTTTACTGATCCATATTATTATTCAGGTGCTCAGCTAATTGTACCAAAAGACTCGAAGATAAAAAGCATAAATGATTTAAAGTAAAAAATTTGGTATAACATATTCATTTAGAATGGGTTATTACCTCTAGGGGGTAATTTATTTGAAGTATGATTTTAGTATAATTTTTACGAAATTTCCTATTTTTATTCCAGCCGCAATTGAAACACTTAAAATTGCAGCTGCTGCGATACTCGTGGGTGTAATATTCGGATTAATTATTGCATTTGGTAGACTATCAAAAGTTAAAATAATATATTATATTTCAACACTATATGTAACTATAATTCGTGGAACTCCAATTATTTTACAACTTTTCATTGTATATTTTGGCTTAGCGAATATCGTAAGATTAGATCCATACACATCAGCAATACTTGCATTCGGAGCTCATAATGCTGCATATATAGCAGAAATATTTCGTGGATCAATACTATCTATAGACAAAGGGCAGATGGAAGCAGCTCGTTCAATAGGAATGACTAATTTTTTAGCTATGAGGAGAATTATACTTCCGCAAGCTTTCAAACGTGCAGTTCCAACCCTTGGTAATCAATTTATAATTGCCATCAAGGATTCCTCTTTGGCAAGTACCATTGCTGTTCGTGAGCTTTTACTAAAATCTCAACAGTTAGGTTCTTCTAATTTTCGTTTTATGGAGTACTTACTGATTGCTGGCATTTATTATCTAATTATAACAGGGGTTTTAAGTTTCTTCGTAAACAAACTTGAAAAACGCCTTGCTGTCAATGAAAGGTAGGTGTGGTAACAATGGCTAGACGTAGTGATAAAATAATAATGCGTGTTTCTGGTATTAGTAAAAGCTTTGGGAATAACAAAGTGTTACATGATATTGATTTGACGGTTTATGAAGGCGAGGTTGTAGTAGTCATAGGACCTAGCGGTTCTGGAAAGAGCACACTACTCCGATGTATGAATTTTCTTGAGACCAATGAGAGTGGACAAATATATTTTGGAGAAGAGCTAGTTGTGCATAAGGAAAATGCTATTAATAATATGCGACAAAATGTGGGGATGGTGTTTCAACATTTTTATCTATTCCCACATATGACGGTCCTGCAAAATATAATAGAAGGTCCTACTCAGGTAAAAAAAATAAAAAAGCAACAAGCTATAGCTTTTGCTGAGGAATTACTTGATAAAGTAGAACTACTAGATAAAAAGGATATTTACCCAGCAATGCTCTCTGGTGGTCAAAAACAAAGAGTAGCGATTGCTCGGGCACTTGCCATGAGACCAAAGCTTATGTTGTTTGATGAACCAACCTCAGCTCTTGATCCAGAACTTGTGGGAGATGTATTAACTGTTATGAATCAGTTGGCAAAGGAAGGAATGACAATGCTTGTTGTAACTCATGAAATGAGCTTTGCAAAAGAAGTAGCCGATAGAATAATATTCATGGATGAAGGCAAAATTGTAGAAGAAGGTAAGCCAGATTCCTTCTTTATTAATCCCGAAAATTCAAGAGTCAAAGAATTCTTAAGTCGCATTATTAAGTAAAAAAGAAATGTTGTTTTTAGCTTAATATATAAATGTAAGGCCCTCTATGAAGGCCTTACATTTATATACATCACCAATTACTATAACTAATATAGCTCTGCTTTATTAACTGCATTTAATAATTCTAGCTTATGTTTGATTACTTTTTTAGCTTCTAAAATACAGCTTGGAAATATTTGATTTGGCTCATATTGATCGGGATTTTCCGCCATATATTTTTTTACTGCATTAAAGAATACACTTTTTACATCACTTGATATATTAACTTTGCATATACCAAGTTTTGCTGCTGCTGCAACCTCTTCATCTGGATTTCCTGAACCACCATGTAAGACTAATGGAATATCAGTTATGTTTTGAATTTCTTTTAATATATCTAAGTTTAGCTTTGGTTTAAAACCCTTTGGATATAGACCATGTGCAGTTCCTATTGCTACGGCTAATGTATCAACTTTAGTCCTTTGAATAAAATCTTGAGCTTGTCTTGGATCTGCGTAAATTATTTCACTTGTTCCACCTTCAAAAGATAAACCAGTATTTCCTATTGTTCCAATTTCGCCTTCAACAGAAACATTCACTGTATGTGCAATTTCGCTGACTTCTTGTGTAAGCTTAACATTATCTTCATATGATAATGTTGACCCATCAATCATTACCGATGTAAAACCACAATTAATAGCTCTCATAATATCTGCTTTAGTACCGCCGTGATCTAAGTGAATTACTACAGGCACTTTAGCCTCATAGGCCATTCTCTTTACAGTCTCTGCAAATGCATCTGTTAAATATTCTATTTCTGTTGGATGAATTTCAAGAATTACTGGAGCATTCAGTTCTTCAGCACTCTCCATTACAGCTTTTAATATTTCTAAGCTTCCTATATTAAAGGCTGGAACTGCAAATTGATTCTCTTTCGCAACGGATAAAAGTTCTTTCATATTAATTAACATACTTGTTGCCCCCTAGTTATTATATTTTTCTTTAATAAACCAACACAGAAACATGTTACTACTGTACCAGTTACTAAAGCTACTATATACATTGGTAAATTTCCTATTACATGTGGTATAGGTGCAATCCAGATTCCACCATGTGGTGCTAATGAAGTACAATTAAATCCTAAAGAAATTGCACCTGCTACACCTGAGCCTAATATTAATGATGGAATAACACGAATTGGATCTGCTACTGCAAAAGGTATTGCTCCTTCTGTTATATATGATAATCCAAGTACCCAACATGATTTGCCTGCTTCTCTTTCTTCTTCAGTAAATTTGTCCTTAAATATTATTGTTGCTAATGCAAGTCCAAGTGGTGGAGTCATTCCTGCTACCATACAAGCAGCAATTGGAGCATATACTCCTGCTGACATTAATCCAATACAGAAGGTTGAAATAGCTTTATTTATTGGACCACCCATATCTGAAGCCATCATAATGCCAATTAAAGCTCCAAATAATATACCATTCTTAGTACCAAGTCCATTTAATAAATATGTTAATGTATCTAAACAATATTTTACTGGAGTACCTATAATGAAAATCATTACAAACCCCATAATACCAACGCTTAATATAGGAATAAGTATTAATGTTTTTAATGATGCTACTGATTTGGGAAGCTTAATATTCTTGATTAAGAATGCTGTTAAGTATCCAGCTAATAAACCACCAACTAATCCCCCTAAGAAACCTGCCCCAAGTAGTTTAGCCAGCATACCTGCAACCAGACCTGATACAATACCTTCTTTTCCTGCTATAGAATATGCTATCCCTGCTGCAAGAACTGGAACCATTAATCCGAAGGCAACATCACCGCCTATTTTACTTAATGCTCCTGCTATTATATTATAGCTCGGATCTTTTGGGTCACCTGCATGAATACCAAAAGCAAAACTCAGAGCGATTAAAATACCTCCAGCTACAACAAATGGTAACATTGTGTATACACCAGTCATTAAATGCTTATACATACCAACTTGTTGAGCCTTTTTCTTAGCTTTATGTTCGGATGCTAACTCAAAAATTGATATGTCTTTATCATCAAGAACCTCTTCAAGAACCTTTTTAGCCTCTCTAACAACTTTAGTAATAGAAACTTCTACTAGTTTTTTACCACTGAATCTACTTAAATCTATTTCTTTAGCAGCTGCTATAATGACTATATCTGCTTGTTCTATATCCTTTGCTGTCAAAACATTTTCTGGAGCAGAAGCACCTTGAGTTTCTACTTTAATATAAATCCCTAGTTCTTTTGCACTATTTTCTAATGCCGCCGCTGCCATATAGGTATGCGCAACCCCTGTAGGACATGCTGTTATCGCGACTATTCTTTTCATAATAATTCCCCCTTTTAATTTTATTAGAATTCACTTATTTATTTAAACTAATTCTAAGGCTCTCATAATTTCATCTTTACTATTAGCCTTTTTAAGAGTATTTCTAAAATCTTTATCCATAAATTTTCTTGATAACATACTAAGTATTTTCAAATGCTCATCATTGTTTTGCATAGGTACTGCAATCATAAACATGATATAAATTGGTTCATCATCTATAGATTCATATAGAATATTTCCTGTTATTTTTCCAACTGCAACAGAAGCCTCAGTTACATATTTAGATTTTCCATGAGGAATTGCAATTCCAAAGCCTATGCCTGTACCGCCTTCCTCTTCTCTATTTAACACTTCTTTTATAAATAATTCTTTATTTGTGACAATTCCTGTTTTTTCTAATGATTCTGCTAATGCATTAAAAGCATCAAGCTTTGAGTTTGCATTTATATTCAATAAAATATTTTCCTTTTTAATTATATCTTTTATATTCATTTCGCTAATTCCTCCGTCTCAAATAAAGTTTCTAATTCATTTAAATTTTCTACTTCTTTTAATTTATTTAATAGATATTCATTAGAAATAATTTCATATAATCTCTTGAAAAAATATTTAGTATGTTGATCATCATCAAAATTTACTGATAATAACATAACTAAATTAACTTCTTGATCTCCCCAAACAATTGGATTTAGTAGCTTAACTATAATTAATGACTGCGTTACCACCAGCTCTTTACACCCATGAGGCACTGCAACTGATCGCCCAACTGAAGTTGGTGTATTTTCCTCACGTTCTAATAAACTTTTAGTATAACCACTCTTTACATAATTAATATTTTCCAAGTGTTTTCCATATTTTTTCAAAACCTCATCACGTGTTTGCATATCTTCTTTAAAAATAAATACATTTTCTTTTAAAAAATCTATTCCTTTATATTTATTAAACAAATTTAATATCCAATCTTTAATTATATCAATCTCAATAACTTCTATGAAATCATTGATTTTTATTGATTTATCGCCGTTATTTGTTATCGCATTTGTCGCATTTAATATTAAATCAAAATCCTCAAAAATTTCCTCATATATACAACTACTTGTTATTATTTTATCTATTTCAATTTCTTTTATCTCCTTTTGTATAACACTTTCTAGGTATTTAGATATTGTTATTCCGCCATCACATATTAAGCAAGTTTTTATATATCTTCCTTGATGTATTCTGTTAACTGCAATAACAATGTGCAAGCAAATATACCCTATTTCATTTGTATCAAAAGATATTCCACATTCCTTTTCTAGTTCATCTATTGAAGTTAATACTGCACTATATATTCCGGTGTACTCATATTTAATTCTCTCTAGTAATGGATTGTCTGATTTTAATCCAAATTTCATTCTTCGGATAGCTGGTTCTAAATGAAGTGATAAATTTTTAAATAGTTCCTTATCATCATAAAGTTTAATTCCTAAACAATTACTTATGCTCATTATAAATTTTTCAACAAATAATGTATTTTTTAATTTTAAATCATTGTTTTTATTATTGCTTTGATTTCTACAGGATAAAATATATGTTGTTATTTCATATAATTCATCTGTACTTATTTTAAGTTTAAAACTCTTTTCTAAATTAATTGATATAATTTCTGCTGCTAAGAATTCGTTTATATTTTTTAAATAAGTATTGTTATTTATAATGTTCTTATCTATTTTTATTCTAGATATTAATATACATAATTTTATAAGCAAAGTATAAAAATCATTCTCTGTAAACTTATTATTTAGTACACTCTCTGATAAATTTATGCATCTTATAATACTGTCAATATCTAATTCAATAAAGATATTCTGAATTCTACTATACATCACGTCTGTTAGTCTAGTGTCGCAAGCATTTGGCATTCTTTTAATATCTTTTTCTAAAAATATATCATTATTAAGGCATAACGCTTTAAATGCTTCTCTTATATTGCTTTCCTCGCCACATATTGTAATACCTGAATTCTCCTTTTTAATAAGATTTATATCCATTTTTTCTAAATATAAAGAAATCTTATTAATGTCACTACTTATGCTGGTTATGCTTTTATGTAGCTCTTCAGAAAATGTTTTCATTGTGTATGGACTTTTATTATTAAAAAGACCTCTTAGGATATAATACATACTGTCATTACTAAATATCTTTTTATTTACTTTTGATAATTCTAAATCTCTTTTAACTTCTAAAATGGCTTTATCCGAACCAATTAATTTTACTCCTCGATTTTGTTTTTTTTCGATGAAACAACCTTTTAACAAGTTCTTTATTTCAGGTGAATCAAGATAATTGTAAACAGTTTTTTTAGATACATTCAATTTATTTGCTAAATAGCGCACTGTAATGTAATCCGTACTTTGTATAAGAATTTCTAAAATGCAATTTAAACACTCATTCTTCATATACCATCCACCCTTATTTTAATAAGCTGTTAACATCTTGTGCATCCTCCTTATGGTTGTATACTATCATACAAGAAGTTCCACATTCAATGTCATAAAGCACTAAGTTTTTACCACTTTATAATCTAATGTGGTAAAACTAATTTCATTGGCTAATAGTTGTTTTTGTAAATGCATAGCCATAATTTCATTTATAATTATGGCCAAACATCTATTTTTCTACTCAATTGTCTACTATCATATGTAGGTGATTATGTATTAAAAACGGTTTTGATTTCTAACATAACAAAAGACTGCACTATTCAGTACAGTCTTAATTACAAAACATAGTAATATTATTACTCTATTGATGATACCACAATAGGTAGCCTTAAATTATTTTCCCTTGAATGCAAAAAACCTCTGCCCTACATAGTGGAGCAAATATATTTTACTAAACTTCTCAACTCCCTACTGGATGCAAAACAAGTTTCTCCATTAATCATATATATGATTTTGTTTTTTTTATCAATTTCCTTTATATTATCTTTATTCACAATGCATGCCCTATGGCATCTATAGAATCTTTCATCTAGTTGTATTTCTATATCTTTAAGCTTACTATAAAATTCAACAAGCCTATTTAGTTCATGTACTCTAACCTTATGAACTGTATCAGATGTTTCAAAAAAAAGTATTTCACTATATTTTATATTTATAATCTTGTCATCTGTTTTTAATGAAAATATCTTATCATCTTTACCTTTTGAGTTAGATCTTTCATAAGCTTTTAAAAGACATGAATTTATTCTCTCTTTTATTTTACTTTGATCATCTTTTATTATATAATCCATTGCTTCAACTTTATACTCAAAAGTCAAAAAGCTCATTTCAGAATGAGTTGTTACAAATACTATAAATCCAAGCTTATCCATCTCTCTTATTCTCTCCGCAAGCTTTATTCCATTAATGTTACAATTTAAGTCTATATCTAAAAAATAGATATAAACATCTTCCAAATTATTATTTATGTATTCAAGAACTTTCATAGGCTCACTTGTTGAAAGGACTACCTTAGCATCAATTTGCTCTCGCATAATTGTATTTTCTATTATACTAGTAAAAATGTTTCTTTGTTTATCGTTATCTTCACATACAATTGCCTTCAGCATATCTCTCCCCCCTATCTTTTATTTCTAGTTCTTGAATTAATTCACTATTTTTTATTGTAGTATTTAATGTTAAATTCCTATATTTTTTATCTACTATTTCTTTAACATTGCTAAGGCCTAGCCCCCTATTAATTCCTTTCGTAGAAAATCCTTTTTTAAATAACTTATATACAGGGGGAGTATCATTGGTGCAAGAATTTATTATAACAATAACCACTGAAAACCTTCTTTTAATTACTCCAAATTTTATTTTAGAATTACTGCATAACACTGCAGCTTCTATAGCATTATCAAATAAAATACCAATAATTCTGCAAAGATCTATCACATCTATATCTATTTTTTCTATATCTTCTGCTATGTCTATAAATGTATCTATTTCCTTACTCTGAGCTTGTACTATTTTAGATGATAATAACCCCTTTAACCCAGTAACCTTTATGTGCTGAAGTAGCCCAATGTTAGAATTTTTAATATTTATATTTTCGCTTAATGGAATTATATTTTTGTTAAAATATGTTTTTAGGCTTTTCATACTTCCTTCTTCAATATAACCATCTACAGTAGAAATTATATTAATGTAATCATGCTTAAACTTTCGCATTTCATTTTGCGTATATTCAAGCATATCCGTATATTCCTTTAGCTGTTCAAATTCCTGCTGCCTATGTTTATAATCCACTTCCCTTTTTACATATTTACCATAGAACAATGTAAGACTTATTGTAGAGATGAAATAAATAATGAATAGAACAATATTTAATATCACTACAAAATTACTGGTGTTCAAGAATTTATTTATCATAGCCAAAATATAAATTGTAATTCCAGCTGTCATTATATTAGTTATAATTAATAGAGTTAACTTATTATTTGTTTGTTTTAAATATTTAGATATATCTGATTTCCCTATTAACAATCCTATTAATTTACTGGCTATAAAACTCAAAATAAAAACTGTTATGTAAAGAAGTATGTATATTTTTTTATTATCCATAAGCTGGTGTATTGATATATTAAATATTTTAATAAACAAATATCCACAAATCATATCTATTACTGAAAATATTAATATGCTCATTATAATAGCCATCATATTTAATACAATTTTTTTATTCTTTGAATATAAATATAATAAAAACAGAACAAATATTCCTGGAATACCAAATGCCTCATTTGTAAATATAACTATTAATGGAATAACAATGTTAATAACATTAAATATAATCAAATCTTTATATGTTAACTGAACTAATTTAATATTGTATAAATTAGTAGTTATAATTATATTTGAAATAAAAAAACATATCATGGAAAATAGCATAATATATATCACCTCTTTGGTTTTAATTATCTGAGTTTATATATTATACCATGTAATCTATTAAATATAAAAAAACTATCCATATTATTGAACATCAATAATATGGATAGTTTTTTATTCTAATAAATCTAATTATTAATGTATTTCAAGAAAATCCAAACTAATTTCTATTTTAATGTCTTTTATTCTTGATCCTTATATAATGATTTTGGCATTTCTGATTCATAAAAACCTACGTATGCACACATTGAAGTTGCTGTTGATGCTATTAATAATGCAAGTGCACCTAGCAACAATGCCGAACCTTTTCTTAAGTTAAATAATTTATTTGTTAATACATTTCTCATAGTTACCATACTCCTTTTTTAAAATTTTATATGTTAGAGGCATTATACATAATGCCTCTGAGAACACTGAAAAAGCGATTATACTTTTATGTACACTATTAGGATTTATTAATGCTACGGTCATTAAGATTAGTGTTGCTACTAACGTCTTTGTTTTTAATTTTTTTCTTAATCTTTTCCCTATTGGCCTGGCTTTTGTATCAGCTGGCGCATACAAAACTAAAATGATTAAATTTAATACAAAAACCAATATTACATAGTAATTATTTAGTCTTAAATAATTGCTTAAATATGTACCACCAATAAATATAATATAATTTGATAATGTACAATTTAAACTCTTTTCAGCATGGGCTCCAAATGCAAAGCTCCTTATAAAACAAAAACATAGAAAATATAAAAGTGTGAGTTTAAATACTCCAAGAACATAAGATAAAACAAATAAGCTAGTTATTTTTGATATATTTACTAACAAGACACATATACCATATTTCAACTTTTCAAATTCTTCCCTATCCTTTTTCATATATTCATTTATGTTTAATGCTAATTTATTACTTAACACTAAAATTAAATTCATTTAGTCTCACCTCCTAATCGCAGTATATTAATGTAAAAGAACACAAAAGAATTAACAGTATAGTTTTTAGTGACGGCTTCATTATAATGCCACTAAAAATATATTAAAGAAGGTTAACTATTCTTCATTATAGTTTGTCTAGTAAAAAATTTATTAACTAATACTATGAACGAAATCGATAAGATAATAAGTACTAATTCATATTTGAAAATAAAACTCCAGGTTATCCTAGCTGAATATAATTTACTAGCTAAAGGCATTATTATAGGCATACTAACAAACACATTTATCAAATTTACCTCTCTTACTTTTTTAAATTTTAATGAAAAAAAAGCACCTAGAAATGCTGCAAAACTAACAATTATTAAACTATTTATAACAATAGTATATATTGCAATAAAAGAATATAATGAGAAAGATATCACATTATATCGCTGGTAGTACATTATCGCTATTGTTATATAACTTGTAATAAAGCTAAAAATAATGATTATCAATGGCACCAAAATTGCATAAAGGACTTTACCAACATAAATTGTCGTAACAGATATTGGTGAAAACAATAATGTTTCAATGGTTTTTCTTTCCTTTTCCCCCGCAAAAAGATCCGCTGTTAAATTAGATGGAAGTGTTATAGCTATTATTTGAAAAACTAAACCCATTACATACCAGTTGCCCCCGAGAATACTTTCTTTTGAAGATATAGGTATAACCACCCCTAGTGTCGATACGATTATGATGTAGTATAATAATATTTCCTTGCTTTTAGAAAGTTCTTTTAATTCTTTCCTCAATATATTTATCATATTCCGGTACTCCTATCTAGCTTGCAATATATTTTTTCTAAATCAAATATTTCAGAAGAAACCTCATATATATTTATTCCACATTGAATTACTGCATTAATAACATCATTTATTCCATTAAGAGAATCCATATTAATTTCAATTGAATTTTCACCAAATTCATAATCCTTTATGTTTAATCTATTTAAATATATAATAAGTTTTTCCTTAAAACTACTTACCTTTTGTAATATTAATATCTTTATAGAAAAATGTTCTGTTTTATTAATCATACTGTTTATATCACTTGAAAATATGTTTCTTCCTTGTTTTATTATAGTTACATGTTTACATATTTTTTTAACTTCATCTAAATTATGACTGCAAAATACAATAGCAATGTTCTCTGTTTTAACAAGTTCCTCAAGTATTTTATGAAAACCATTCAAGCTTACAGGATCAAGTCCATTAGATGCTTCATCCAACAATAATAATTTTGGTTCATGAATTATAGCTCTAATTATTCCTATTTTCTTCTTCATACCCGAAGAAAATTCTTTAATCGGATTATTTTTTACTTCCAACATGTCAAACTGTTGTAAATAATTTTCTATTCTTTTATCAAGAATGTCCTTTGGTATTTTATACATTAAACCATAATATCTTAAATTATCCACAGCGGATAGGCTCTCATATAGGCCTGTATTATCAGATAATACCCCTATGTTTTTCCTTACAACCTCCCCATACTTAATAGGTTGCTTTCCGAATACAGATATATTTCCAGAATCTGCTTCTAATACACCGCCTATCAACCTAATAATTGTAGTTTTTCCTGCACCATTATGTCCTAAAAGGCCATATATATTTCCCTGTTCTATAGAAAAGTCTATATTATTAAGAGCCTTAATATTTCCAAAACTTTTAGTTACCTTTGAAAATTTAACTATCTCTTCACTCATATTATCACTTCCTCTTAGACTTTTTATAATAAATAACTCCCTTTGAAACTACGGCTATGACTATAAATATACTTAAATAAACCCATTGATTACTCATAATACATCTCCTTTAAAATTTACATATATGTATTTTAATTAATTTGTTTTTAAATCACTTTTCTTAATATATTAATTTAGCAACGTTAACACCTTCATAAAGGTTTCTATAATTTTCATTATTATTTATCAGTTTCTCATGTGTACCTACTGAATATTTACCATTACTCTCTAAAAATATTATTTTATCCATAAAATATAAATTTCTCATGTCATGAGTTATCATAAATATAGTTTTTTTACTCTTTAAATTTCTTATTGTGTCAAATAATATACACTCACTAGATGAATCCATTGATGCAGTAGCCTCATCTAATAATAAAATTGAAGACTGCTTTATTAGCCCTCTAGATAAAACTATTTTTTGTTTTTCTCCTCCTGATAAATTGCTACCTCTTAGTACAACCTTTGTATCTAAATTTTCCGGAAGATTTTGAACGAATTCTTTCAGTTGTACAGTGTTTAAAATATTCTCAACTTCTTCTTGCGTTGCTTTGTTATTTCCTATTAAAATATTTTCCCTTATTGTAGTTGAATATAAAAAGCTGTCTTGAGGAACAACACTAATTAATTTCCTCAATTCATATATATTCATACTACTAATAGGTATATTATCAATTAGTATTTCACCTTTATCTGCTTCAACTATTCTGAGCATTAAATTAAATAAAGTTGATTTACCTATACCATTTTTACCTATTATAGCTACAAGTTGTCCTGCTTCTATTAAAAAGCTACTATCTTTTATAATTTCTCTATCTGAAACAGAATAGCTTATATTTTTAAATTCTATTTTGCTTTTATATTCCTTATCTTTATGAACACAAACAATATCTTCTGATATAGAAAAATCGTTGGTTTCTTCTTCTAAAGGCATATCCATAATTTCACTAATTCTTTTATAAGAAACTATTGCCTCTTTATATGCTAAATTTAAATTTGCTAATAAAATAACAGGATTATATAGATAGTTTAGATAAGAAATGAAAGCTACCAGTGTTCCTACAGTTATAATATCATTTACTATCATATATCCTCCTGATATTAATATTATTATAGGAAAAACTGAAGCTGTAAGCATAAATATTTGTTTTGAATATAGTTTATTCATTAAAAGGCTATAACTACTAACTAAAAGTTTTTTTAAATTTTCACTATATATCTTTTTCTCTTCATCATAATAATTAAAGGTTTTATTTAATAAAATACCACTTAGCCCTTCATCTAAAACCTCTAGGTGTTCTGACATATTTGCTTTTAATTGCTTACTTATAATTTGAGTTTTCTTACCAAAATATCGAGAAGTAAACATAAAAATAGGTATACTTAAAACACAATAACAGGCTAAAATCCACTGCATTTTAAATAATATAATAATTACACATAATAAAGATATACTTCCTAATATACATGGATATAAAAAATCATTAAAAATTTGTATCAAAGCATTAACATCATTTATGATTCTAGAAATATAATCTCCTTTTGATTTAGTTTTAAAATATTTCATTGATACCTTCTGAATATAATTAAACATATTTTCTTTAACTTCTTTTTCAAACTTAATTAAAACAGAACAGTACCACTTTTTACTTAAAAAATCGAATAAACTTGAAATAATAAAAAGAAAAATTATCCCCATTGAAAATTTAAACATAAAATCTATATTTTCCTTAGCTATTATTTTATCTATTAAGTATTTAAACATAAGAGGAAGAAATATATTAAATATCATACCTACAATATTCAACATAAGTATAATAATCATGGGCCCTATATATTTTTTTTTATATTTTAAATACTTGTTTTTCATATTATCCTCCCTAAATCCTTCCCATCAAATCCAGAATTCTCTTTTTATTAGAACCACAGTGAGGATCCTGCGCAAAAATGTCTTTATTCACTGCATAAGCTAATGCTCGACATCCTCCCCCACACCAATACTTAACATCACATTCATTACATTTGTTAAGGTTATCTACAGAAAAACATCCGTAGCAAGTATTTGAATTTTCAAGGATACTTTTCATATTTTTTTCTCTTATATTCCCTATTTTAAGCTTATCACTATGTATAGCCTGGCATAAGTATATATCACCGTTAGAATCTACACTCATTATGCTTTTATTTAAACCACAGCTATATTTCTTTCCAATGGAATATACGCTATTCACAAAATCTCCTGATATATCTATAGAAAAATCAAGGCTTTTTTTATCCTTTATTGCAGTACCATATAATCCACTTACATAAGTATAAGCATCATCAGCTCTTCTATAAAATTCTTCTATATTAAATTTTGCATAATCATCATTATTAGCTCGTCCCAAAGGTACATACCTATTTACATGAAGACGTCTTGCGCCATTTTCAATGGAGAAGTCAACCATTCTTTCTAAATCAACATTATTAGAAGGGGTAGGCGTAGTTGCAAAAACTATATTCTTAAAACCCAACTCACGTATGTATTTCACAGTGTTTAGCGTCTTACTAAAAGTATCCTCTCCTCTTATTGCATTATGTTCTATATCATTAGGTGAATCTATAGAAAATTGAATTATATCTACATATTTTACAACTTCATTTAATACCTCTTCATTAAATACGGTTCCATTAGTAAGTAGCTGTACTTGAGCATATTTTTTAGCAATTTTAAGTATATCTACAATATCTTTTCTTAAAAGAGGCTCGCCTCCAGTAATAACTATTTTTTCAAGCCCCATTTGACTAACCTCTTCAAATATTTTCTCTATTTCTATAATTGTTAATTCAAAGTTGTTATTTTCTTCTTTCTTGCTATCTGCATAACAATAAGGGCATTTTAAATTACACTTATTTGTAACCTTAATCCAAATGTTTTTTAAACCTTGAGAATTTTCTTCATGTTTTTTTATCTTAGAACCACTGAGTTGATCATCAAAAGCAAAGCCCTTTTCTAAAAGTATATTAATATAAGATTTTATATCATCTTCTATAAGTTCATAAGGAATATTATACTTTAACCTTATTGCTTCAATTATTTCTTTAACATCCTTCCTTTTTTCATATAAAAAATCTATAACTTCTTTACCAGTTTTATTTACTTTTAAATAACTTCCTTCAGATGGATCAAGTAGAATATATACATTATCACTAAGTTCTTTTATCTTTAATTTAGCTTTTAAACCTATAACCATTATGGTGTCACCTCCTTTATTGGGATAACTAGAACATTTTTAATCATTTCTTTAGGACACCACACTCTAAGACCGCTCTTTTTATCTGTTTCAATAAATAGTCCTTCCTTTCCATCAAAACTTACCTCACCTTTATCTAATCCACAGAAGGTTAAATTCCCTTCTAATTCTACAACAACTCTTTTACATTGCATTGTTATTTACCTCCTTATTAGATTCTAACATTTTCATTTGACCCTCAAATATTATTCTTCTAAGGTCTTCTCTTCCTATATGTTCAGTAGATATAATTGGTTGAACTATATCATATTGATCCCAGCATTTAGTATGAATTTTCACTCCTAATTCCTCCGCATGCTCATAAAGATAAGTTCCAGGATAAGGCGTGTTAGTTGAAAAAGCAACAGCTGCTCCATACTCTTTTTTAAATTTCATTCCTAAATTTACTGTCATATCTATAGTTTCAAAGGTGTCGCAGTGATGTCCAATTATAAATGAACACATGGGCAAAATATTTTTAGTGTGAATATACTTTACCATTTTCTCCGCTTTCTCCAAATTTATATATTTTCTCAACTGATCTAAAATCTTTTGGGAACCACTTTCAATTCCTACATGTACAGCAATACAACCCGCATCACATATCATGTCGATAACCTCTTCACTTAAAACATCAGCTCTTGAGTCGCATCTCCATTTTATAGGAAATTCAGTTTCCTTTACTAAACCACAAAATCTAGTAAGCCTTTGTATATCTGCTGTAAAAGTGTCATCAAAAATATTAAAATAATTCACTCCATATATTTTATGCTTATAATACATCTCTCCAAATAAACTTTCAGCGCTTCTTGCTCTATATTTAGCTCCGGCCATTGCTCTTGATGCACAGTAAATACATCCTCCTGGGCACCCCCTACTACTAATAATGGTAGTTGAATATGTATACAGCCCTTTTTTAACCATATTTTCTTCCACTATAGGAAGTGCATCTAAAATATCTATGTAAGGCCGTTTATCATTGATTGTAACATTTCCAAAATTATCTTTATATGCAAGTCCCCTTATTTTATCTATTGGATAATTTTGATTATTGAGATGTTCTAAAAGCTCAACAAAGGTACTTTCTCCCTCATTTTGAATAACAAAATCAACATCTTTATTAGATAGTGCTTCCTCTGGAAGAAAAGTAACATGTGGTCCCCCAAATACTATCTTCGATGCTGGTAATACTTTTTTAATTGTCTTAGAAATTTGAACTGATGATGAATAAGCTTCTGTATAAACACTTAAACCTACTACTTCAGGACAATAATTTGAAATCTCATTTTCAAATTCTTTCAAGGAATAATTTTCAATACCAAGATCTATTATTTTTGTATCATAACCATGCATTTTAAGCATAGATGCTATATGAATCAATCCTAACGGTGGCGATGATGATTTCTCCGCAAAACCTTTTCGTCTGGTTTTATTTGAACTAGCCAAAATCAATAAAATTTTTTTAACCATTTATATATCCTCCAGCCACAAATAATTTTCAAGAGAAATTAATTGAACTTTTTCCAAAACATCAATTATATTGGATACTTGATTTAGCGCATCAGCATAATTTATACTCTTTTTCTCTGCATAAATTTCAGTTATATCTTTTAATGTTTTAATATCATCTATCTCTTCCCAAACAATTGTTTGGTCTGGATCCAAAATATTTTTTCTTCCTTTTTCGGTTATAGTTATTGCACAACCTTTTTCTTTTTTCCAAACATAAGTCTTTTTATGAATGCTTTCATAATCATCTACAACTAAACTATCCATAATAAAAGCTCCCCCTAAAATAATAGTCTTTAATTAGATTCTCCAATAAAATAAAAGAAGAGCGATTTTAAAATCACCATCGCCCCATCCCCATAATCTAATCACTTACCTGTTAAGTTGGTCCTGGCACTGGAAGTGCAACTATAGCTATACCAATTCCAAATCCCCAGTTGCAGTTCATTCCGCATATAGCGTCAGTTACTACACCATCTTGACTTACTCCTGTCGGTGCTTCATAAATATTACTCATATTATCACCTCCCTTCAATATTTTTTTAATTAATTATCATTAGGTAAAAAGAACCCTTTATACCCTCTGAATAAATAATTCCTTAATTCTTCCAATGAAACATTACTATTGCTAACAATTGGATTCCCAAATTGATATTCCCGCCATTTTTTAGCATGTATTTTTAGTCCTAATTTTTCCGCATTATTATTTAAATATGTACCTGGGTAAGGGGTGCATGCTGCTACTCCAACATCTATTCCCTCTGCTTTAAGCTCTTTGATAAGCTTAAGCGTAGATTCTATAGTTTCTTTGGTATCACAATGATGTCCAACTATAAAACTGCAGAATATATATGCTCCCTTTTTATTTGCATACCTTATTTTTTCAAGAGCATTTTGAAGATTTATTTTTTTACCTATATTGTCTAGCACAATTTGACTTCCACTTTCTATACCTATATGTATATATTTGCAATTACTCTCTCTAAGCATGTCTATAAGTTCATAAGACAAAATATCTGCTCTAGATTGACATCTCCAGATTAGTGGAAGCTTTATCTCTTTTAATAAACCGCAGAACCTTTCAACCCTTGATTTATCAACAGTAAATGTATCATCATATATCTCAAATAAATTTTGATTAGTTTTACCATACAAATAATATACTTCACTAATTACATTTTCTGCACTTCTGTATCTATATTTATTGCCAGCCATAGCTTTTGAGCAGCAATATACGCAATCTCCTGGGCAACCTCTACTGGTTATTAAAGCAAATACTTCTTTATATTTCTCCACTTTAATTAATCCAATTGATGCAAATGGAAGTGCATCTAAATTATGAATATACCCATGTAACTCATTATATTTTATCGACTCGTTTTCTCTATACACTAATCCCTTGACCTTATCTATTGGAAACTCTTCGGGGAAATTTAAATGTTCTAATAAAAGAAGGAATGGAAATTCTCCTTCATATCTAATTATATAATCAATGTCTATAACATTCTTTAAAGTATTTTCAACTTCAAAGGTTACGTGAGGACCTCCTGCTACTATTTTTACATTTGTACAATTTTTCTTGATAAGCTTTATAATCTCTACTGCATTGTCAAAGGCTTCTGTAAAAATTGACACTCCTACAACATCTGGGTTGAAATCTTTAACTTCATTTATGAAGTTTTTTACAGTAAAATCCTCAACCAACATATCTATAACCTTTACTTCATATCCATGCATTTTAAGTACAGATGCTATATATAAAATTCCTAAATTAGGTGAACAATTAGCTTTTTTAAGAACAGTCCGCATTATACTATTACTGGAAGAAACAATTAGCAATATTTTCCTTTTCATAAAATCACCCCCTAATTATTAAACATTTTACATGAAATTGGATCGTGACTTAAGATATTATTATTATTAAAGTATGCCCTTGCTCTACATCCACCTCTACACTTACCTACACTAATACAAGTAGAGCACTTATCTATATCCTTTAAACTATGTTTTCTATATTCTTTTAATACAATACTGTTTGTCCATATTTCATCAATACTACTATCGTTTATATCGCCCAGCTTAAAAGTATCATCTTGCAGTACAGGACAAAGATAAACTTTCCCTGAAGAAGATATATAACAGCTAAAGACCCCTGTGCCGCAATAACCTATATATCTATTATCATAAGTGAACCCATAAGATATTTTTTTACTCCAAATATCCTGCATAGAAAAAGCGTAATCTTTTAACTTTTTAATGGTTTCTTCTGATACCTTTAGAATCTCATCTATACAGTCCTCTTGACCATGATAATTCATAAAAGTACTTGCATTAAGTTTTACATTTTGAAACTTTCTAAGGTAATCTCCTAGTTCAGAAATTTCAAGTACATTATAATCTGTAACTGTATAAGATATTATGGTATTGATTCCCTTCTCATCTAGATAAGGTAATACATTTTTTATATGATCTAGATTTCCTTTAGTTCTTCTAAAATTATCATGAGTATGTGAGTTAAACCCATCCATACTTATTTGAATTTCCTTTATACCTATACTATAAAGCTTATCAATTGTGTTTCTATTTAAAAATGACCCATTAGTATAAAGTCTAATTCCTATATTTTTTGATTCAATATATTTAATAATATCAAAGAAATCTTTATGCATCATAGGTTCTCCACCAGTAACTTTTATCTTCAAAATTCCCATTTTATCAACATCATCAATTATCTTCATAATCTGTTCTGTTTTAATTTCATTTTTCAGACTTTCATTGTCTATATAACAATGATGACAATTAAGATTGCATCTTTTTGTTATTTCCAAGAAAATTTCATCTAACCCACTGCAGCCGTTATCATCGAAATGCGTCAAATTTGTTGTACTACAGCATCCATTATCTATACAATTACTACCACCAATTTTAAACCATCCTGTTTCAAGTAACTGTTGAGAAATATCTCTCGATTTATTAAGTAGATATTCATTATTTCCATTTTCTTTATTTCTTATTTTTTTTTCTACCTCAGCTAAATTTCCAGTTTTTAAAAGTAATTTTAAAAGGTTAGCTTCAATGCCACTGTATACGCGAAATTCATTATTGTTACTATTAAAAATCACAGTAGATTTGTCACTTCTATTTTTAACTTTTAAATTACTCTTACAAAATAAAAAACTACTATCATCTATACAAAATCTCATGTATAAAACCCTTTCATTAATTTTAGTTAAGTTTTGTACAACTTACAATTACATACTAACACCCCTTTAAGCTCAGAAATCTTACTTTATCATAAAAGACACTTTTTGAGTATTAAACGTAATAAAAAATGTTATTATAAACGTTTATGAATACTTACCACCCTTTATAATCAATTTAGAACTAACAAAAAATACAATGTACCAATACATCCTAATTACCAATACAAATAGTGAAAATCGGTAGGAAGCCTATAATTATTTTTCCTTGAATGCAAAAAACCGCCATCCTAAATTTGGATAGCGGCTTTAAATCTATCTGTTTGTAATAGTACTTGGAGCTACAAGTTCGCTTTGTACACTAGTTGGTTTATCAAGTAATAATGGCTTATCAGAATAGTATCCAACTTGATCTATTGTATAACCATATGCAGTGACACTATAGTCGCTTACTAAATTAACATTAATTGTGTCACCATCAACCTGTGCCCAGAATGCGCTCTTTGTTCCATCATATTGTGCTATGACATTTCCACTTTTATCCTTGATATATACAAAGTCATAACCAGCTTCGGTTTCAAATCTTGTGAAATGTACAGAA
>Ga0209125_1001523_pt1 | contig 21190 bp, 23 predicted proteins | sample BarGraIncub1131A_FD_184503 | JGI IMG/M metagenome (GOLD analysis project Ga0209125, IMG submission 184503) | Arctic peat soil microbial communities from Barrow, Alaska - Barrow Graham LP Incubations 11-31A (SPAdes) (version 2) | ecosystem: Environmental > Terrestrial > Soil > Wetlands > Peat...
TAAGAAAAGTAGCTTATAAATATGTTTATATGAAAGGCGATTTTGTGCCAAACTCTAAAAAAATCGTTTTCTATGATCAAATTGGTTCAACAACTTGTCTTGGGTTACAATATTTGAGGGGGTTAATTGGTTCTGATTTTGAAATTTTATATATTTTTGAGTCAAGCACAAGAAAATGTTCTCCCGTAATTTTGGAAGAACTAAGTAAATGTGCAAAAGCTACCTCTTTTATTATAAACTCGAGCAAGAGTAATAAAATAGGAACTATTATTGAATTGTATAATACTATATTATCTTTTCAACCTCAGAAATCAATATTCCATTCTCCAGCCGAAGGTGCTTTTGGTGTAATTTTGTGGAATGCTCTTCCTCAAATTAAAAGATATCGAATTGTCCCAGGGGATCATCATTTTTATTTAGGTATTTCCTGTACTGATTTCTTCTTTGAATTCAGGAAATATGGCTATACTGTCGCAATAGAGAAAAGGTATATTTCAAAAGATAAAATTTTGTTTCAGCCTTATTATCCAGTAATTGATAATGACTTGTTTTATGGATTTCCAATTAAGACTCAAAATAAAGTAATTATATTTTCAGCCGGTGCAATGTATAAATCTTATGGAGAAAATGATTTATATTTTCATATAATTAAGAAACTACTCTTTGATTACCCTCAAGTAATATTTTTGTTTGCTGGTGGCGGATTTGATGTTCCATTTAAGAATTTTGTTAAAACTAATAATTTTCAAAATAGGCTTATTTTATTAGGTTTCAGACAAGATTTAAATATGTGTATTGCTAATTCTGATATATTTTTAGCAACTTTCCCTTTTACAGGAGGCCTTACTACGCAGTATGCGGCATATTATTCTAAGCCCATATTATCGTACACGACAGCAGACCTTAGCATGAATATCATAGATGATCTTATAGGTTCACCGTTATTCAAGAAACAGCCAATTACTTATACAGACTTAAATGCTTTTTTTTCTTATGCAAAGGAATTGATTCTAAATAAGCAATTTAGAATGGAAGAAGGGATTCGGGTAAATAAAATTCTGACAACGAAACAAGAATTCAATTATAACTTAATGTCAAATTTAGGAGATTGTGTAGTAGATTGTGTAAAAGAAAAGTTATATATTGACTATAATAAACATCTGAACTTATACTTAAATATAGAGAGAAATTATATTCCAATATTAGAAACGTTCTTAGTACTTAAATTTAGATTCAATTTTATAAATTTATTTCCGCAGTTGATTATTCCAATCTTATTCAATTCTATGTTTTATAAAAGGTTGATTAAACGTTTACGTTGTAAATAACAACTGATAAGTGTACTGTATTCTAATTGAAAAGTGTGCAGTTTTTAGTTGTTATTTACACTTCCGAGTGTTTTTGATCGTTAAATAATAACAAATAGTTAAGAGGTATTGGATTAGAAACCCAATTTTTAATCTTTCTTACGGGGATAATGTCAATTATTAAACGTATACAATAGTTAAGTAAAAACCAATAAAACAATAACGTTAATGCTCATATCTGTCTGGTTACTAATTTTTTTTATAGGATTGTCTTCTATATTCGTTAATAATCAAATGTTATTTTCACGAAGATTCTATATTCTTACTCTTGTGTTAATAATATTTGTTGGATTCCGGGATGGAAGTTTCTTACCTGATTATTCAAATTATTTAGATCTTTTTAAAAGTTACTCAGAATCTAGATTTTCTATTTTGCATTTTTCTTTCAACGACGGATTAATTGAGCCTTCCTTTCAACTTATTTGTTTTATCGCTTATAAGATCTCAGACTCATCTATTTTTCTATTTCTGATATATGCAGCTCTGTCTATAATAATAAAATTCAAAGCAATTAATGAGTTGTCAAGTCTATTATTATATTCAATCTTTATTTACCTCTGTAATTTTTTTATTTTACACGATTTGATTCAAATAAGGGCTGGTGTTGCGGCTGGGTTTGCTCTTTTATCTATAAAATCTGCTTTTGATAAGGATTTAAAAGCGTTTCTCATATATTATATACTTGCAATATTTTTCCATCAGACAGCAATAATAGTTGGACTTTTGTTTTTTCTTGACGGGAATAAATTTAACAAAAAAGTATGGGTTTTTATTATTCCGTTAGTCTATTTGATTCATTTTATGGGTTTTGCTTTTAGCAATCTAATTGCAAAAATTCCTGTAGATTATGTTCAATTAAAATATTCTCAATACGAAGTTTTACGGGAAAACAGCTACGTATTTGAAACTAATATTTTTAATACTATACAATTAATTCGGATTTTAGTCTGTTATTTGTTAATTTACTATTATGATAGAATAATACAGTACAACAAATATTTTAATATATTATTAAAATCTTTTATTGTAGGTATTTCTAGTTTTGTTCTATTTGCAAATTACCATGTGTATGCTTATAGAATTTCTGAGCTATTTCTTTATTCAGAAATAATTTTGATACCATTATTTGTAAAAGTCTATCCAAAATCAATTGTGTTTAGAATAATACCGATATTAATTGGTTTAGCTTTTGCTTACATAAATCTAATATATTTACATTTAATACAAAAAATTTAGTATGAATCGAATTGCAGCTATCGTTATACTTTATAATTACGATAAAATAAAGTTTCTATTAAATTTAGATTCTTATAAGAGTCAGGTAATACACGTATTTATAATAGATAATTCTGATGACGAGTTAATTAAAGAGAGAGTTCACTGGTTCGAAGATGACAGTAAAATATCATATGTCTTGTTAAATGAGAATAAAGGTGTAGCTTATGCATTAAATATCGGAATTAATATTGCAATTCAAAACCAATTTCAATGGGCTATCACTTTTGATCAAGATAGTGTAGTTCCTGATTTATTAATTAAGAGAATGTATTCAGTTCTTTCCTCAAATGATTACAAATTAATAGGAATTATATCTCCTAATATCTCTTTATTTAAAGATTGTTATGCCGATTCTCAAGGGCCGGAAATAGAAGAGATGAAATATGTTATTACATCAGGAAGTTTGATGAATTTAGAAGCTTTCAATAATGTAGGTGCTTTTGATGAAAAGATGTTTATCGATTGGGTTGACGTCGAATATTGTCTAAGACTTCGTGAAAACGGATACCAGATTCTCATGCTTAAGAAACTAATTCTAAATCATCAAATTGGGAATAGTAAAGAAGTAAAGTTTTTTGGTTGTCATCTTTTATTCACGCATAATCATGCTCCTTTTCGAACCTATTACAAGATAAGAAATGCTTTATACGTTGCAAAAAAATACACAAACAAATTTCCTGAAGAGTCTAAAATACTGTGTTATTCTGTGTTTAAGGAAATCCTTAAGATTATAATTTTGGAAGATAGTAAACTTGAGAAATTAAGGTTTAGCATTAAAGGATTTTATGATTATTATTGTAACAATATGGGGAAATTGGATTTAAGAAATGGAGGGCGATCTACATTTTAAAAAAATGCTATAAAATAGGACTAATAAGTCCTTGAAGAGAGATCTAATAACTAACAACCGGTTTTACCGGGCAACGATAAAAATTGTAATGAAAATTTCTGTTTGTATTGCAACATATAATGGAGAAGAATATATTATTGAACAGTTAAACTCCATTCTTCCTCAGCTAAAAGAAAAAGATGAAATTGTTATATCGGATGATTATTCTTCTGACAAAACTGTGATGCTTATTGAATCTTTAAATGATTCAAGAATAAAAATTTTCTACAATGTCAAGAAAAAGGGGTATACAGGGAATTTTGAAAATGCATTAAATAATTCTTCTGGTGATGTAATTTTTATTTCTGATCAAGATGATATCTGGTTGCCTAATAAAACACAAGAATGCCTAAGTCAATTGAAAAACTTCGATTTTGTCGTAAGCGATGGAAGAGTTGTAAATTCAAGTCTAAGTGTGATATATAATTCATTTTTTGCAATATCAAAGCCCTACTCTTCACTAATGGGAAATATATTTAAATTCTCATATTTAGGATGTTGTATGAGTTTTAGAAAAGAGTTATTAATCAAGGCATTACCTTTTCCTGAAAATCATTTATTGTGTACACATGATAATTGGTTATTTTTAGTAGCTGCTTCGTTTTATAAAGTTAAAATAATCAGTGAACCACTAATATTGTATAGAAGACATAATAGTAATACATCAGGTGGTAGACTTGATAAAATTAAAAAAAACTCAATCTTAAAAATGATTAAGTACAGATTATATCTTGTTTTTAATTTAGTTATTAGAATCAATAGTTCGGTCAAAACTCCGAATAGTTCTATGCAGCAATAGCATAAAACTCAATAAGTTCTTCGATAAGTTTATCATTTAATGTCTTGTTCGGCTTAATGCCGAGCGCGCGAATAAATCTTCGTAGCAGATACTCTTTGTGTATCATTCTTTTAAGTGATGCCATAGAGAACGTAGAAAAAACGGTCTATACCCACCCATTAAAAACGGCCATACACGTTCACTTTTTAGTGTTCTAAACCATGTTCTTCAAAAATAGATTAGTAAACGTTTAATATTCGGCTCTTGACGGATTGTTCTTACATCTGTACTTTTGTGGCATACAAATAAATACCAATTATTATGCCCAAGACAGAAGATTACAAATTATTATGGGATCGTTATCAAACGGAAGGTGTTCCCAAAAAGGTTCCCATTGGACGATTTTGTACCAGCAATGGATTTAGCTACCGCGAGTTTGAGAAATGGTACAAACAAATGAGAAGCGTTTCTTTCGTGCCTTTTCAAGTAACCGGTGATCCATGTCAGCTACAAGTTCAGGAATCCCTTTCAACAATTCCTATCGCTATAGCAGATTGGGTTGATTCAGGTGGTAAACTTACCATTAAATGTATTCGGATTGAATTTTCCGATGGTACAGAGATTCGGAACCGGAGTACTAACTTGGCTGTGGCTATCGAGCTGCTCCGCAAACTGGCCATGTGATATGTTTGGACTGACAGGAAAATTTAATTATTATATCAATCAAGGCTCCACCGATATGCGTTGTGGTATCGATAATTTATCCTATATCGCCTGTATAAAAATGAGAAAGGATCCGTGCAACGGTGATGTGTTTAATTTTATACCATGAATGAGATGGATTATCAAGTAGTTTTAGCTTTACTTCAGCAGTCGCAAGAAGATGTTTTTCGTCTGCGTAAAGAACTTTCTGCACATGATCCATCCATTCTTCAAGACTCCCTGGATCGTATGCAAACTACCTTGGATGATATGTCGAAGACTTTATACAGAACTCAAATATCATTGAATGCCTCCACACTTCAGAATGAGAAGCTTTCTTGTGAAATGACAAAGTATATGGAGTTTTATATGGAAGAGCGCAAGCAGCGTGAAGCTCTTGAGACTGATAACCTTCGCATGAAGAAGCTTCTTACCCTGTACCAGTCCAATGGTGCTTCTGCCGAGGAAGCGAAGATTATCAAGAGTAAACATTTTAATCGCAGCAGCGAAAAGAACAAGCAGTCTTCTACTGATGTGGATCGTCGCGAAGAGGAACATGACTTTGATGGTACCAATCCTCCCTTGGATGGTGATTCTTCCGTCAATCCCGATTCCTCAAAGAATGTGCCCGGCTCACAATCCCGCAAACAACGTATGGATTATGCTAAGAATACCTATACCGCCGACGAGGTTGTGGAGCATTTTAGTGATGAGAATGTACTTCCTGTAGGTTATCGGATCATTGAAACCCGTTTGGTTCGTGAGTTTGATCATATCGAAAAGGTCGTGGAACATCGTTATCATATTCTTCGTTGTGTGGATGCCTGCGGCAAGATTGTCGATGTTTATATGCCCCGTGACAAGCAAGACCTGCGTATGCCCGGAGTTGAAACGATCAAAGGTTGTCCTGCCACTACAAGTTTTCTTGCCAAACGGACTATTTACAGTGAGGCCCTTCGGAAAGCGGTTTCCTATGCGATGACTTTATGGAAACAGCTCACTCTTTATATCGACCACGGCGATTGGTCGATCGATAACAACACAGCGGAACGAAGTATGCGCGCACTCGCTGTTGGAAGAAATAATTTTGTGGGATTTGGTTCTCATGAAGGTGCCAGTCTGGGAGCGTGTGCCTATACGATGGTAGAGTCTTGCAAACTGAATGCCGTGTCTCCTTACGAATATATCAAGAAGGTATTAACCATCATCGGAGAAGATAAGGAAGATGAGAATGACTACTCCATCTACTTCCGAGTGTTTTGATCGTTAATTAATAACAAATAATTAAGAGGTGTTGGACTAGAAAGCCATTCTAGGGATTTCTAATGGGGTGATGCCGAATATTAAACGTTTACCATAGCTCTATTTAATATTTACCGAACGATTGTATAATAAATTAAGTATAAATTATCCAATGACAGCTTTTCGCTTTCATAATATGACTACGGATAATATTATTGATTTAAGATTAACAACTACTGTTACCAAAAACCCTACATAATCAAAAATAAGTAGGAATAATTATGACATTAAATAGGATGAAAAGAAGTAAATGAGAGTTTCAATTATCACAGTTTCATATAATAGTTCTGGAACGATAAGAGACACGATTGAATCAGTCTTGAGTCAGACATTTTCAGATATTGAATATATAGTTATTGATGGTTTATCCAAGGACAATACCGTTGATATTATTAAAGAATATGATGTTCGATTTAATGGACGAATGCGATGGCAAAGTGAGAAGGATAAAGGTATATATGATGGTATGAACAAGGGCATTAGATGCGCTACGGGTGACATTATTGCAGTATTAAATTCTGACGATTATTATATAGATAAATATGTAATTGAAAATATCGTTAATTATTTTATTGAAAAAAATGTTGATTCTATTTACACGGATCTTTTTTTAGTTGATCCTATAAATACAGATAAGATTATTAGAGATTGTAGATATAGAGATTTTAAAAAAGGCCTTTTTTTTCACGGTTGGCATCCACCTCATCCAGCATTTTTTGTAAAAAAAGAAGTGTATGATAGATGTGGCTACTTTGACTTGTCATATAAAATTGGAGCAGATTATGACTTTATGTTGCGAGTTTTAGAAAAGTATTCTATATCAACAGCATATCTTCCAATTTACACAGTAAAAATGAGAAATGGAGGAGCTAGTACAAGTTCTTTTGAAAGAATAAAGTTATCTCAAAAAGAATGTTTACAAGCTTTTAAGAATAATGGCTATAAAGTGAATGTTCTACGATATTTTTTGGGAAAATACAAACAGAAGTTCCATCAATATACTTTTTGGAGTCTTTTTGAAGATATTAAACATAAATTAAAATAATCAAATTATGGAAATTAAAGATTTTATCAAGAATTTTGCTGAGCAGTTTGAGGAAACAGAAACAGGTTTATTTGCTGCAGATACAAGATTTAAAGAATTAGATGAATGGTCTTCTTTGATAGCTTTATCTATTATTGCAATGGCGGATGCAGAATACGATGTGAAAATTAAAGGTGAAGATATTCGTAATTCATCTACGATTATGAGTCTTTATGAAATCGTCAAATCGAGATCATAATCAAGATGTATAATCCTTTTTCTTTGGTAGGGAAAACTATTCTTGTAACTGGCGCTTCTTCTGGTATTGGGAAAGCAACGGCAATTGAGTGCTCCAAAATGGGAGCTAGGGTTGTCATAACAGGTCGCAATCGACTGAGACTTGAAGATACCTTTAATCAACTTGAAGGTGAGAATCATCTTCAAGTTATTGCTGATTTGTGTAGTAATGAGAATTTTGAGATGTTGGTAAATGAATTGTCTATAGTAGACGGAGTTGTTCATTGTGCAGGTATAGTAGATCCGGTTCCCTTCCAGTTTATTAATAGCGAAAAACTGAATAAGATTTTTTCTGTCAATTTCTTTTCACCAATTTTATTAACAAGAGAAATGCTAAAAAGAAAACTTATTGCTAAAAATAGCTCTATAGTTTTTATTTCTTCTATTTCAGGAACGATTTGTTCTTCGGTTGCAGGTAGTATGTATAGTGCAACCAAAGGTGCTATTTATGGTATGGTAAAAGGAATGGCTCTCGATTTAGCTCCAAAATTCATAAGAGTGAATACTATACAACCAGGAATGATTAGTACAAACATTTTCGAGGATGGAAGAGTTACAAATGAACAACTTCAAGAAGATATAAATAAATATCCCTTAAAGCGTTATGGTAAACCAGAAGAGGTTGCACATGCTGTGATTTATTTATTATCAGATGCAAGTAGTTGGATAACAGGATCCAATCTACTTATTGATGGTGGTTATACATTATTATAAGTTATGAAACAAGCATATATAAAAGCTATATCTTACTATCTTCCAGAAAAGATATTGACAAATGAGGATTTAGTAAAAGAATTTCCCGAATGGACTGTAGAAAAAGTTGCTAGTAAAGTCGGTATTGATTCCAGACACATATCAGCAGAAAATGAAACAGCTGGAGATATGGCAGAACAGGCTGCCTGCAAGTTATTCAAGGAATGGGATATTTTACCTCAAGATATTGACTTTGTCATGTTATGTACACAAAGCCCAGATTATTTCTTACCAACAACTGCTTGTCTATTGCAGCACAGACTTAATATTCCAACTTCATCTGGTGCATTAGATTTTAATCTAGGTTGCTCAGGATATATTTATGGACTTGCTTTAGCCAAAGGATTAGTAATAAGTGGTGTGGCTAAGAACGTTTTATTAATAACATCAGAAACATATTCTAAGCATATACATCCTTCAGATAAAGGAAACAGAACTTTATTTGGTGATGCTGCAGCAGCAACATTAGTTTCTGAAAGTGGATTTGCAAAAATAGGTGAGTTTGACTTAGGAACTGATGGAAGAGGTGCTTGCAATCTTATTGTCAGGACAGGTGGAATGAGGCAGGAGAATAAACAAGGCGATGTAAGTCTGGATGAAAATGGTACAATTTCTTCATCTGATCATTTGTATATGAATGGCTCTGAAATTTTTTCTTTTACACAGGAAAATGTACCTTTGGTAGTGAATGGTACTTTACATAAGAATGGAAAAGAGAAGTCTGAGATCGATCTTTTCGTGTTTCATCAAGCTAATAAATACATGCTAGAATTTTTACGAAAGAAATTAAAAATTGATGAAGAAAGATTTTATTATTATATGTCAAATGTAGGCAATACGGTTTCTTCAACTATTCCAATCGCACTAAGAGAGGCAATGTTGGATTCGAGTATCAAAAGTGGAAATACAGTACTGATTGCGGGTTTTGGGGTAGGTTATTCTTGGGGTGGAGTTGTATTATATTTTTAATATTAAAGCGATTATAATGGATTTTGTATTCAAGAAAACGACAGAGCTTTCTGATGGAGAAATAATCCAACTTTGTAGTGTGTTTTCTTCAGTTTTTGAAGAACATTCAAAGAATGAAAGTGAATTTGTGAATGAATTCAATAATAATGAATTGGGATATTCCTTTCATGGACTAATGATAAATGATGGAAGAATTGTTGGAGCTCAATCATATATTCCATTCTCCTATTTTGTTGATAATTGTAAATGCTTATTTGCACTAAGTGTTGATACAATGATTCTTCAAGAATATCGCAATTTTGATAATATATTCGATCTAAGCACTTTATGTAAGAGTAGACTTGAAAAAGAAGGAGTCTCTTTTATGTTTGGTTTTCCAAATGAAAATGCCTATCCTTTACTTACAAAAGGATTTGGAGAAAAAAATGTCGGCGATTTGTATACGTATATATTTCCATACAGAGCACGTTCTATTAATAAGAAGAATATGTATTTGGATTTATTTTTGCAGCTCTCGTGCAGATTAATGCTTGCTTTTTCATGTCTATCTATGGACCGATCAACTAAGAATTTTCGAATCCATAAAGATTGGGATACCTTCTTTAAAACAAGATATAAGTGGTTCAAAGCGGATTACGAAATTGTTTATGAGTCTGATTTCTTTTTCGTTTACAAGATAATGCCATATAAGGCAGTAGCTTCTGCATTCTTAATGGAGGTTTATCCATTGTCAAAAAAAAACTTTGACAAAGCTGTTAGAATTATGTTTAAACGTAGTCACAAACAATTTGAGATTGCTTTATATGTTGGTCATCTCCATTTCTCTCCTGGAAGTATGATAAAAGTACCCAAGAAATATGAACCTAAAACTTTTCACTTTACAGGTAAAATACTCAATAAGTCAATTTTGGACAATAAAGTAATTTTTAATATAGATAATTGGGACATAAATCTTTCAAATTATGATTTGTTGTAAACTTATGAATATATTAACTTTTGATATTGAAGATTGGTACAACTGTGATTTTATATCCGGTGATATGGACTGGGATAAGCATGAGGTTCGAATTTACGAAGGGGTAGATCGTATTCTAAATGAACTACAAAAGAGAGGTTTAAAAGGAACCTTCTTTTGTCTAGGCTGGCTTGCTGAGCACCATCCAGAAGTAATTCGAATGATATACAAACAAGGTCATCAGATAGGATGTCATTCGTATCAACATGAACTTTCGTTCCGATTTGATAGAGAGGGGTTTAAAGCTGATACCTTAAAAGCAAAGAGACTTATTGAGGATATAATTGGGGAGCCTATTAATATATTTAGAGCTCCGGGCTTTTCTATCACTGAAAAGAATGTTTGGGCATTGGATGTTCTAGCGGAACTTGGGTTTGAATATGACTGTTCATTATTTCCGGCTGCTCATGATTATGGTGGATTTGCTAGTTATGGGAAAGCAGAACCTGCATTATTGCAATTGTCTAACGGGAAGACCATAAAGGAATTTCCAATAAATATCTATCCTTTCTTAGGGAAGAATATTGTGTTTTCTGGTGGTGGTTTTTTTCGTTTATTTCCTTATTCTCTTATAAAATACTGGGCATCAAAGAGTCAATATATGATGACTTATTTTCATCCCCGTGATTTTGATCCCAATCAACCTGTTATTAAAGAACTTCCCGCAGTACGTCGATTCAAATCGTACGTTGGACTCAAAACTTCCTTCTCAAAGTTCCAACGTTTCCTAGGTGATTTCAATTTTTTAAATGTGGATCAGGCTGATAAGTTGATAGATTGGAATTTAGTTAGAAATATTGATATTAAATCATAATGAAAATACTTATTACCGGTATTCACGGTTTTGTAGGCTCTAATTTGGTACAATCACTTAAAGGAGAGAATGTTCTTTATGGACTTGATATAATATCACCAAAGAAAGAAGGAGTTGAAAAGACCTTTTCTTGGAATGATTTGTATGATAGGAATATACCAACTGTAGATGCAATTATTCATCTGGCAGGAAAAGCTCATGATACTAAGAATCAATCTTTGGCACAGACCTACTTTGACATTAATACGGGTCTCACCCAAAAAGTATTTGATTACTTCCTTTCTTCATCTGCGACGAAGTTCATTTTCTTTAGCTCAGTGAAAGCAGCTGCGGATTCTGTGCAAGGGGAATTCCTTACCGAGGATGTTGTTCCTACTCCAAAGGGCCCGTATGGAAAGAGTAAGATTATAGCGGAGGAGTATATTCAGAAGATGCTGAAACATGTTCAGCACGACGGGAAAGGGGATGAAAAGGATGTTTACATATTGAGGCCGTGTATGATCCACGGACCCGGGAATAAGGGGAATCTGAATCTGCTTTACAACTTGGTGAAGAAAGGGATTCCTTGGCCATTAGGGGCTTTTGAAAATAGAAGGTCATTCACTTCGATTGATAATCTTTGTTATGTAGTAAGTGGCTTATTGACGAAAGAGGTACCATCTGGTATTTATCACATGAGTGATGATGAGTCTCTTTCTACAAATGAGTTAATCGAAGTGATTTGTTATGTTATGGGACGTAAAGCTCATATCTGGAATATTCCAAAGGGACTGATGGAATTTGCTGCTTCACTAGGTGGCATCTTACATTTGCCTCTTAACCCGGAACGGCTTCGAAAACTAACAGAAAATTATGTGGCATCAAATGCAAAAATAAAGAAAGCTCTTGGTATTGATGTAATGCCTGTTCGGGCACGTGATGGTTTTATCAAGACCATAAGTAGTTTTATAGTAAGTAATAAGTAAAGAATTTTCAAAATGAAAGGTATAGTGTTGGCAGGTGGATCGGGTACGCGTTTGTACCCGATTACCAAGGGAGTATCCAAGCAGATGCTTCCGGTTTTTGACAAGCCGATGATTTATTATCCAATCTCCGTGCTCATGCTGGCCGGTATTCGTGAGATCCTGATTATCTCCACGCCACAAGACTTGCCCGCCTTCCGTCGTCTGTTGGGTGACGGTTCGGATTATGGAGTACAATTTGAATATGCAGAACAGCCTTCACCGGATGGTTTGGCGCAAGCTTTTATCATTGGTGAGTCGTTTATCGGTGCAGATTCAGTTTGTCTCGTGTTAGGCGACAATATCTTTTACGGACAAAACTTCACAGGGATGCTCAAAGAGGCAGTTAAGAATGTGGAAAAAGAGAAGAAGGCGACCGTTTTCGGCTATTACGTCACTGATCCGGAGCGCTATGGTGTGGCTGAGTTTGATGCTCATGGTAATGTGCTGAGTATTGAAGAGAAACCCCTTCAGCCTAAATCAAATTATGCGGTTGTCGGCCTTTACTTTTATCCTAACAAAGTGGTGAAGGTAGCCAAACAGATTAAACCTTCTCCACGCGGCGAACTGGAAATAACAACCGTCAATCAGGAATTCTTAGCTTCCGGCGAACTGAAAGTTCAGTTGCTCAGTCGTGGTTTTGCCTGGCTGGATACCGGAACGCATGACTCTTTGAGTGAAGCTTCTACTTTTATTGAAGTGATAGAAAAACGTCAGGGACTGAAAGTCGCCTGTCTGGAAGAGATTGCTTATAGGATGGGGTGGATTTCAATAGATGAGTTGAATCAGACAGCTGCACCTATGTTGAAAAATAGCTATGGGCAGTATCTGATGAGTTTGATTGAACATTAAATTATTTTATAGATGGATATAGTAACGACTACAATACCCGACGTAATTATTGTAGAGCCACGTGTGTTTGCAGATGCTCGTGGCTATTTTTTTGAATCTTTTTCTCAATGTGAGTTTGAAGAGAAGGTATGTAAGACGGTTTTTATTCAGGACAATGAATCAAAATCAAGCTATGGTGTATTGCGTGGTTTGCATTTTCAGAGGCCTCCTTTTTGCCAGAGCAAGCTTGTGCGTGTAGTGAAGGGAGCTGTGCTTGATGTGGCTGTTGATATTCGTAGGGGTTCCCCTACTTTTGGTCAGTGTGTGGCTGTCGAGTTGTCTGAAAATAATAAACGTCAATTATTTGTACCCAGAGGCTTTGCTCATGGCTTTTCTGTTTTGAGTGAGGAGGTGATTTTTCAGTACAAATGTGACAACTACTACGCGCCGCAGCATGAAGGTGCAGTTGCATGGGATGATCCTGCTTTGGCCATAGACTGGTGTCTTCCTGCTGATAAGATCCTTCTTTCAGCTAAAGATATGAATCATCCGTTGCTCAAAGATATTGATAGTCCATTTGACTACTCAATGACTTTGTATAAATAAAAAAATCGATATGAATTTTAAGCGTAACCTTTTAATAACCGGTGGTGCCGGATTTATCGGCAGCCATGTCGTTCGTCTTTTTGTAACGAAATATCCGGAATATCACATCATCAATCTGGACAAACTCACCTATGCAGGTAACCTGGCCAATCTGACAGACATCGAACAGTTGCCAAATTATACCTTCGTAAAAGGAGATATATGCGATTTTGATTTTGTGATGGGGTTGTTCCAACAATATGCTATTGATGGCGTGATCCATCTGGCCGCAGAAAGTCACGTGGACCGGAGTATCAAAGATCCGTTCACCTTTGCGCAGACCAATGTGATGGGTACGCTTTCGTTGCTTCAGGCAGCGAAGCTGAGCTGGGACGGTGCGTATGACGACAAACTATTCTATCATATCTCTACCGATGAGGTCTATGGTGCGTTAGAGTTTGACGGCACTTTCTTTACGGAGACCACCAAGTACGATCCACATTCACCCTACTCTGCTAGTAAGGCGGGGAGCGATCATTTTGTCCGTGCATTTCATGATACATACGGCTTGCCAATCCTGGTGACAAATTGCAGTAATAATTACGGTCCGTACCAGTTCCCTGAGAAACTGATCCCACTCTTCATCAATAATATTCGTCACGGCAAACCTCTTCCTGTTTATGGCAAGGGCGAGAACGTGCGCGACTGGCTGTATGTAGTGGATCATGCCCGTGCCATTGATGTGATCTTCCACGAAGGAAAGCTTGCAGATACCTATAATATAGGTGGTTTCAACGAATGGAAGAACATTGACCTGATCAAGGTAATTATCAAGACGGTGGACAGACTGCTTGGCAAACCGGAAGGCACTTCGGACAAACTGATTACATACGTAACAGACCGTCAGGGACATGACCTGCGTTATGCCATTGACTCCACCAAACTGAAGAATGAACTGGGATGGGAGCCAAGTCTGCAATTTGAAGAAGGAATTGAGAAAACGGTACAGTGGTATCTGGATAATCAGGAGTGGATGGACAATGTTACCTCCGGAGACTATCAGAAATACTACGAGATGATGTATAAATAGTATGCATTCGCTTAAGATTTTACACTTAAGTAACATTGCCGTTCCAGCCGCAATCTCTCCGTTGTATTTCTCACCGGGCAGCCTTTGGTTGGCTGCTTTTCTGCTTCGAAACTACCAAGCCGAAGTCCTTAAAATTATCGTTGCTGCGCAACTTGCATTTTTAGGCTTATTTTTTCAGATAAATCCGGTAAGAGATACCACCGCTTAAATGCTTGCAGCCTTGTAATCCGGCAATCGCATAGAGGTGATTGAACAGTAGGAGATTGGCTCCTACGTTTACCGCGTGTGAGTCATACTCTGCCATAAGATCCAGTTGCGGTATGAAGGATGGAGGTACTACACCAGCGACGAATCCGTTCATATTGCGGATGTAATAGCGTTGTGGGGAATGTGCCAGACCTGCTGTCACTCCCAATTGATGACCGGAGAGGGTGAAGTGTTTGGTTGCCACTCCGTAATACATTTCCTCATATCCATTACCATAAATATCCACAACACCCACAGCCACGGCAGGCAGGTACTTACCTTCTTTCAATGGTCTTAGTTTGACATTCAGATTGCGATCTACCTGGGTATGCATTTTTTCATCCCCTGAAACCATCCAATCTTTCAGTAGATAATTCGGAGCAAATGCACCCAGGCAATTCGGAATTTCATCCATATTGATATCAGCCTTTCAACCTGCGGAATGCAAGACAATACGGCAGATATGCACCCATTTTCAAGCTAATTTTAGAGGAAGAGCATCGATAAAAGCTCATTTTACGGACGGTTCTTTGTAGAAAGAATTAAATTTCGGATTATATGTACTCACTGTAAGTGAATTTGCAACCGATTTCGGAGCATATGCACCCAGTGGCCCAAAACAGCGAATTTGTTTCGGAGCATATGCACCCAATTTTCAGTCTTCTAACTGCAAGAATCTGAAGTATATAAGAGTCAGTAAATCGATTTCGGATTCACATCCGGATTCGGAGCATATGCACCCACTGAGTTAGCCGGCTATTAATTTCCTTTGTGCTTTAGAAGAATAAACGAAATCTAATAAGCACATAAACATGGCAGGAAAATTAATTAAGATGAGTAAAATGAAACAATTGCTGATGCTTCACAGAGATGGATTATCCAACCGGAAGATTGCAGAAAATCTGGGTATCTACAAAGGAACGATAAACCGTTATGTACATAGGATCGAAGCCGATGAATTAAGCACGGAAGAGTTACTTATGCTGGATGACTTCGTGCTGGAATCCCGTATCAGTGCAGGCTCACCTGCATACCTTGACGAACGTTTTGAAACGTTCAAAGAGTTACTTCCTTACTTTGAAAAGGAGTTGGATAATGCCCATAAGACACATGTTACACGCAAGCTTCTTTGGGAAGAGTACCTGCGTGACTATCCCTTAGCCTATCGCTATACACAGTTCTGCTATCATCTGGATCAACATCTGGTGGCAAATAACTCATCAGCGATACTCACACACAATCCGGGAGAGAAACTCTTTGTGGATTTTGCCGGTGATACCCTCTTCTATGTAGACAAACTAACCGGAGAATATATCAAGGTACAAACCTTCGTTGCTTCTCTTCCATACTCCGATTATGCTTATGCCCTATGTGTGCCAAGCCAAAAGAGCGATGATTTCCTTTATGCCTTGGAATGTTGTATGAAAACAATAGGCGGAGTTCCCAAGATCTTAGTTCCTGACAATCTGAAGTCAGCCATAACAAAGAGTGATAAATATGAGCCCGAGGTCAATCGTCTTCTGGAAGACTTTGCCAATCATTACGGTCTTGTTGTTATCCCGACCAGACCGAGAAAACCAAAAGATAAGGCGTTGGTTGAGAATCAGGTAAAGCTCGTCTATCAAAGAGTATATGCCAAACTTCGTAACCTCACGTTCTTCTCACTGGAGGAACTCAATGAGGCAGTAGAAGAAAAGATAAAAGAGCATAACCAAACCCGCATGCAGCAAAAGCCTTTCAGCCGTGAAGAGAACTTTCTAGCGAAAGAAAAGCCACTTCTTTGTTCACTTCCCAAGTATAATTACGAAGTCAAGTATTATGCGGATCTTAAAATTGCTCACAATGGGTGTATCTATTTAGCCCGTGATCAACACTATTACTCTGTTCCTTATCAGCACATCGGACGATCAGTACATATCGTCTATACCCGTTCTTTGGTTAAGGTCTATCTGAATGGAGATATTATTGCAACTCATCAGCGGATATACAGGTATGGATATACAACTGTTGCCGGGCATATGGCATCCAATAATAATGCCTATACGGAAAGGAGTCCTAAAATCTACATCGAAAGAGCGGCCAGAGTATCCGCCACACTGACTGCAGTTATGAGCATTATGTTTGAGAAGGAGAAACTCCCTGAAGTGCTGTACAAAGGTTGTGACGGTCTGCTTGGTCTGCAAAGAAAGACAGACCCCGTTGAGTTTGAAAAAGCCTGTCAGATAGCCATTGACAATGATATGTGCAAGTATGGTCACATATTAAACATCTTAAAAAATCATTGCACAGAGGAAGAAGAAGCTTCTCAAAGTTCTTTACCGAAACACAATAATATCAGAGGAAAACAATTATTGGATTACACTTTATAAATCAAATTATGGATCAAATTTTATCAAGCCTGGAAAGGCTGAAGCTGCCAGGGATGGCCAGTTGCTGGCAATCCCTTACCGAGACTAGAAAAACATCCGGATTATCTCTTAATGACGGCCTTGAGCTACTGTTACAGGCAGAAAAAGACCAGCGCGAATCAAGCAGATACACCCGTTTGCTAAAAAAAGGACACTTTCGCTATCAGGCTTCCATTGAAGAAGTCAACGTCGGATCTGCGCGAGGACTGGACAATGCACTCGTTGCAAAACTGGCAACGGGAGAATACATCAGGAACGGCAACTCGGTTCTTATTACAGGCTCTACAGGATCTGGAAAAAGTTTCTTCGCATCCGCACTTGGGAACAGGGCTTGTAAACAAGGATACAAGGTTGCGTACTTTAATATGCATAAGTTCCTGTTAGAAATGAAAATGACAAGGTTGGATGGTACCATATTGAAGTTCTTTGAGAAACTGGCCAAAATCGACCTCCTCATTTTTGATGATTTTGGATTGACAAGAATAGAGGGTCAACAGCAAGCGGACTTCCTGGAGGTTATAGAAGACCGGCATGGAAAGAGATCTACCATCATTACAAGTCAGCTTCCTATAGCAAAATGGTTTGAGGTTATTGCGGAAGAAACTATTGCCGATGCACTTCTTGATAGAATTGTACATACTTCTTATCGTTTTGAACTGGAAAGTAGTAACACCTTAAGAAAAAAACTGTAATTTTGTCAGGTCAATACTTGATAACATAGCCAGAAAGTGGGTGCATATCACCGAAACACTGGGTGCATATCACCGAAATATCTATTTCAGGTTGTTACGGAAATTGATCTCCATGAATGAGAATAAAGTGACATCCAAGATCACTGCCTTGAAGTTTCCTTCTTGCCAATCTTTTGTCGGATCCGTCGCATGGAAGTTTTTGAAATTGACTTTATCGAAGTGATGCACTCCTAGAAAGAAGGTTCCTTCCGGGAGCATATCGGCAGAAGGGGCATTGAGCAATCCGGTAGGGCCTTGAAGCGACTGCGCCCGCAGACTACTAACGCTACAAAGGAGTAATAGGATGACTATTTTGTATCGCATTTTCGTATTTTTTTTGTTAGTTTTGTTTCAACAATTGGTTCTTCATAAATCAAATGGTTGATGCTAGTTTTACGGTAGCACCCCGCCAGTGCAATACACGAGAAGAAAACCAGCAAATTAAGGACGGTCGTGGCAATGAGCTTTGGAATGATGAGCCAAACAAAAAAGAAACACAAAGATATAGATGCCTGTTGGACAAAAAAAACAAAGAGACTTTTTATGGTTATAAGAATCACGCAAAAGTTGACACAAAGAGCAAGCTTATAGATACCTATGAAGTAACTGATGCATCTGTGCACGATTCACAGCCACTAGATGATTTATTAACAGTCAACGACTATGGTCAGGATTTTCATGCAGACAGTGCCTATACGGGCGAAGAACAAGAAAAGGTAATTGAAAAGCACGGTTTAAAGAATCTGGTAAATGAAAAAGGTTATCGCAATAAACCTCTTACAGAAAAACAAAAGAAAAATAACAAAGTAAAATCAAAAACAAGAGCCAGGGTAGAGCACGTTTTCGGATTTATGGAACAAAGTATGCACGGATTGTCACTTAGAAGCATAGGTATAACACGAGCAACAGGCATTATTGGATTAATCAATTTGACTTACAATATATTCAGATACGAGCAAATAGTCAGGCTGGAAGAATTAGTGTAAATAGTAGATAAGTAGATAGATAGAATATGAAAATATTTCTGAAATAACTTGCGATTATGTAAAATATTTTGGTTTCCTTTGCCATTAACAAACGATTGGTTTAGAAATAAAACGGGTTCTTTTCTAAACTGACTGAAAAACTAATTTTTAGAACCCACCTTGAAAAAAAAATAGATGAAAAAAATTTCAGAAATTATTCAAGTATTCAGAACTTATGGTTTACTAAATACCATAAGTTTAATACTGGAAAAGTGTTCAAAAAAAAGAATTTCAAATTATAAATTTTACCAAGAGCTATTTTACAACAAATGTGGAATAGAGATAGGAGGACCAAGCAATTTTTTTTTAAGAGAAGTTCCAATATATAAGAAAATAATGTCACTTGACGGTGTAAACTTTAGCTCAACAACAATTTGGGAAGGTAATATACTTGAAGGTCCAAATTTCAAATTTGGGAAAGGTAAAATTGGGAACCAGTTTATTTGTGATGCAGTAAATCTAGGACAAATCAAATCAAACGAATACGAATTTGTTTTATCATGTAATAATCTTGAACATATAGCGAATCCAATTAAAGCTTTAACTGAATGGCTCAGAATTATTAAACCAGAAGGATTAATATTTTTAATACTTCCCAACAAAAATAGCAATTTCGACCATGATCGGAAGAATACAAGTATGGATCATCTTCTTGAAGATTTCAAGAATAATATTACAGAGAATGATTTCACTCATTTAGAAGAAGTATTAACGCTACATGATCTTTCATTAGACCCTAATGCTGGCAATTTTGAAAATTTCAAAAGAAGATCAATTAACAATTTTCAAAATAGATGTTTACATCATCATGTTTTTGATTTGAATTTACTTGAGTCTATTTTTTCATATTTTAATATTGAGATATTAATGAAGGACCACACTAAAAAAGATTTTATTATAGTAGGTAAAAAAAGTAATAAAAAATAACTTTATGCTTTTCATAATTGTTCTCTATAAATGCAATTTAATTAACTCCGACTCCTTTAATAGTATTACTTCTTCACTTTTAAATAATAATCAAAAGGGTAATTTACTTGTATGGGATAATTTTCCATCATCACAATTAGTTGCTAAAACTACTGATTCTTGATGAGTATGACGCACTGTGCAATTACATAAAAAGAGCTGATTACTCGCTGGATAACAATGCCATCGAACGCTGCATGCGATACATTAGCTTAAGCAGAAAGGACTCGCTGTTTTGTGGCAGCCATGTGGGAGCAAAGAGATCGGCTTTGATCTACTCACTGGCGTGTTCCTGCAGGCTGAACGGAATAAACACCTTCGAATACTTCACAGATATACTCAACCGGATGACCTGCATCAGTCCGAACGCTTCAGACGATGTGTATCGAGAACTTCTTCCAAACTACTGGAAAAATAATCAAAAGAAAACAGACTTTTGGATATTCCTATATGGTATTGCGGAGACGCTTACGCTTTAGCTGCCTCCTATTTATCGCTGCGCTCGTTGCTGCGCAACCTCCAATTTCCATTGCTGCCGCTTAGGGTTCGCCCAGGTGCTCGGCTATGAGGCGTACCTGGCGGGGGCTGAGTATGTGGTTGCGGTTGGTGAGTCCTGTGGCTGCCAGGGCTTCGGAGAGGGGCTTGCAGTGGTCGATCCAGCGGCGTACTACCTGCCATGCGCTTTTGGCGTTGTGGGTGGGGACATAGAGCATGCCGAGTTCGCTCTTGCTGTAGGGGCGGATGATGAATCGGTCGCTGGAAAAATTCTTCAAAAGATATACGGTTAACGTCGGAAAGATATCGGGTTAACGCAACAAAGTTATCTAATAGTTATGCTCGTAACTATTAGATAACTTTTGAGGCGGATAGGGAGCAACTTTTGGGGAGGATCGGAAGGATTGCGGGTTTTTTTAAGGACGGTTTTGGACCCTTTTTAGAGGCTGATTTTAGCCAATAGGTGCACGTTGGTGCACAGGTGCACCTTATGCTCCCGTCAGAGCTTTCGATAGACTCCCGGAACGAGCTTTTCGATCTTTATTCCGTCTGCTTTCTTCAGGTAAATATAGATTGTCCGCTTCTTGATATGAAGGGCTTCCCCTGCTTCCAGAGCTTGTTTGA